>JABAHP010000444.1_pt9 | contig 24260 bp, 27 predicted proteins | sample 7062081 | NCBI WGS metagenome assembly JABAHP01 (sample SAMN14534357, study PRJNA622989) | marine sediment metagenome | biome: marine biome [ENVO:00000428]; feature: marine pelagic biome [ENVO:01000023]; material: deep marine sediment [ENVO:00002113] | place: India: Gulf of Kutch | collected...
CTAGTATAGAAAAAAATGATAAAAGAATACAAAAAGATGTTGCAGAAGCTGCTGGTACAACAGAAGTGACACTTCGAAATCGATTGAGAGGTTTAGAGAATACCTTAGCTGATATGTCTGTTCAAGAAGCTCAGGTTGAGAACGTATCAATTTCTTAAGATTTACACTTTTATTTATTTTGGATGTTCGATAAGGTTATAATTTTCCTTTTCTTGTTTACTTGGTAGTGGAATCTATGAATGAAATTTCTGGAATGAAGGAGGCCTTTCAAGAAGCTAAGATTGTATTCTTAACTACCTTCCTCGACGGAGATGAGAGGAGTCGCCCCATGACGAATTTTAACACGAATCCATACGAGACGTTTTGGTTCCCAACATATAGAGATACGAAAAAGGTTGAGGACATAAAGAGACAAAGCAAAGTTTTGGTTACGTTTCCAGCTGATGATGAGGGAAAATACTACGAAATCGAGGGGATATCGGAGTTCGCTGATAGGGAGTTTGTAAGGGATAATTGGCAATGGTGGTATCTGTACTGGCACCCTCGTCAGAGAAGTCGGTTTTGGTTTTCACAAGAAGGAGAACATCCTGAGAGAATGATTATCTTGGTTCATCCAAAAAGTGCACGTGTGGTTTCAGAAAAATGATTTATTAATTGTGGTATTATTGAGCGACGAAAAAAACGATAAGCCTCATACATTAGCTACAGTCCTAGCTGCGAATATGGGTCTGGTATTTATGGTGTTGTCTTTACCCGTTGTAGGGATGGTTGGGGCAATGGGGTTGATAATCTATTTGTCGCCAAATAATCAACAGATAATGTTAGCTTTTATTTTCTTTCTTATTATTCAATATGTTGTTTTACTTTTTTATATAAAAGGAAGAATTAATAAAATAATTAAGGGCTGATTTTAGGAATAATTGTTGTATTTACTATGATTTGGAAATATTTATTCATATCAAGTATTAACCATATAATGATTGGATGAAGAGCTTCAGCGTTGAACTCGATGATGAACTTTATAATTATTTAGAATTTTTAGAACGAACTAGATATATTAAGAGTAAAGAAGAGGCGCTTCAGAAAGCTTTGCTACTTTTTAAGAAACTTTCAATGCATGATTGGTTGCCTGATATCTATAGAATAGCAGATAACAGAATCATAATTATGGATCGTGGCATGTTATTAGACATTTTTGAGCTTCTTACTGAACCAGAAATTTATAGAGCTGGGCAACTAACGGCAATGAAAAGGAAAGTATTGAAACCTGAATTCAGGGATATCAATCTTACTAGGCAAGGAAATTGGCCAATTGTCTTAAAAGAGCTTGAAAACTTGGGTTGGGGAGTCTTTAACAAAATTGAAAATGAAATTAAGATCGAGCATATAGCCGTTCCAATCGAGTACTTAAGGGGATATCTTGAGACAATGTTCCAGGTTTACTTAGAGCAGCATCCAACAAAGATAGAGGGTCTCGTTGTATTCAAAACCACGGGTTCAAAATTGGAGTCTATGCTTTAGAGACCTGTCCATGGACATCTTTTATACGGGCCAATCACGATCGTAACTACTGTGCCCAAAATCCCGTCTAGAGCCAATTCTTCTTCTAAGAACTTGTTCAAATCTTCCATTTTTTCGAAAATGACCTCTAATAAAAGGTCAACATCTCCGCTAGTTCGGTAGAGGACATGGACGTCTGTATTGGGGACCATGTTTTCGATAATTTCTTGGATCTTTGCTGGTTGTACTTTTAACCCTATGAATGCTTTGATAGCTCTTCCTAGTTTATGATAATCAAGAACTGCAGTGAACTTTTTTATTACGCCATCCTTGATCATAGCGTCTAATCGATTTTTCACTGTTGCTTCACTAACCCCTGCTTCTTCGGCTATGGTGCGATAAGTACATCTAGCATCATCTATTAGACATCTGATAATCTTCATGTCAAGTAAGTCCAAAGACATTATTTATCAGAAACCTATTTGCAGCGTTATTGATAAATTTATTCAACTTTATTGTGATTTTTTTTAATTATTGTTAGTATTTCTTTAATTATTCTAAAGAATTTTTTTAATTTTAATGATTTTAATTGAACACATCAAAAACCACTCTTACTTAAACATAAATTTGTTAAAAACATGCAACTTATTGTAAATACTAATAAATATTTTTTAACAAAACATAAATAAAATTAAAGAAACCCTAAAAATATTTCAAAAATATTATAGTTTCAATATGGATTACCATAAATATAATATAATTACTATACATATTCAGTGAAACAAATGGAAAGTGTTGTAGATTACATACCCGTATCACTTTACGAGGAATTAAGTAAGAAACTAGTAGACTCGATACTAGATAATGAAAAAAAGGATGCCGTTCCTACAGAGGTAGCCAAAAAAATTATTTATCTCTGGAGGCAGGACCAGTTGAAAACACCAGCCGGTATAAGAACATTAATCGAGGCTTCAGTAACTGCAAATGCAGAAGAGACCTACCAAATTCTAAATGAACTTGGATTGGAGGAGATAATAATCTCCCTAAGAGCTTTACAATAAAAACACATTTTTTTATAGAATTATTTTAAAAATGACCAAAATATATGATGAAACATGGTTACATGTTACACGTTAGCGAGGACTCAACCCTCTCAAGACCAACCCGTTTATACCGCTGTAAAACAATTTCCCGAAGTTAAAGAAGTGATTATTACATACGGAGAATATGATATGATAATAAAAATTGAAGCAAATACCATCGAAGCTTTAGATGATTTTATTTTTAACAGACTTAGGTCGACGCAAGGAATTGCTGCTACAACAAGTCTGATACAAGCTACGCCTCCAGATTTCGAAGAAGAGGCCTAGAAATGGAAAAGTTTCCGACTGTTGCTGGAGACTTGATGAGTAGCCCACTAATAACCATCGATGGAAACAGCACTGTGCGAGACCTTAGTTTTTTGATGATTAACAAAAACATTGGAAGCTTAATTATTACTGTCGAAGGAGAACCTGTAGGAATAGTAACTGAAAAGGATATAATCGAAAGAGTAGCAGCGTTTTGTAAAGATCCCTGCGAAACCAAGACCCGTGAAATCATGTCATGTCCTATCATAACGATTGAAAAAAATGCAGGGGTCTTAGCAACAATAAGAAAAATGAGGAACGAAGGAATAAGTCGTTTAGGTGTAACCTCAAACAACGAACTTGTTGGGATTATATCTGAAAAAGATATACTAAGGGGAATCTCCCTCGCTTCATTAACAAGCTTTAGTAGTTTACTTAGAACATAACATCCCTTTTTCCTTTGGACAATATTCCTTATATGGGAATATTTTTAATATTGCACGCAAGTATTAGTTGAACCGCTTTGATATGAAAAAAGTCACAATAATTATGCTGCCAGAATATGACGGATTAGTACTTGAAACCCTTGGAGAAGCAGGCGTGACCCAACTAAAGACGGTAACGGGAACTGAATTTGAAAATTTAGCGATCTCTCCCGGGGAAGAAATTGACTTCAAAAAACTATATGATAGACTCAATTCTAGATATACCAATCTTTTAGACTTAATGGAAACACCTGTAGAACCCGAAAAACCTGATATCGAACAACTAAGGAGCTTTACTCTAAATCCAGAGCGGGAAATTGAAAACCTTCTTGGAACAATGGATAAACTAATCGCTCAGCTAGATATAAAAAAAGAAGAGCAATATGAACAAAGTAATACACTAGTTGGTGAATTACAAGAAGAGATTGAAAGGTTAAACCAAAAGTATGAAAATCAGAATAATGGAATACTAGAAAAACTCGAACAAATAGACTCTGAGAAAAAAGAAGCAGAGTCTGATTATCTCACCCTCAAAGCACGCATACAATCAATTCAAGCTTTACAACCAGATGAATTCAAACGATGTTTTGCTGTTGGGATAGTGAATAATGAAATTNNCCAGGAATATCTAAAGAGGTATGATGAAATTTTTTATAGAACCGCCGACGTCTCTGAGGAAGAAAGTTTTCTTTTTGTCTTTGGACCAGAAGAAGGAAGAAAATGGGTTAATGCATTATTCCTGGTCTTCGATATTAAAGACGTATTTGAGGTTCTGGACCCCAGAGACGTACTACTTGTCCTAGACCCAGAGAAAAGACAGGAAGCAATTGAAAAATATCAAAATGAGATCGACAAAATTGAACAGTCCTTAGATCTCCAGTCAAAATCACAAGTTGAACAAGAACTTTTAGAAGAACAAAATAGAATTAAAGAAAACAATCTTCAAGACATCGAGGAACTAAAAAAGAAATATGACGAAAAAATAGCTGAAAACCAAATAAAACATGAAGAAGAAATAAATAACTTCAAGACACAACAAAAAGAAATTCTAGGAAAAATCGATTACTATGATCATCTTTTGAGAATATACTCGGACCAAAGAGCTCCAGTACTTAGAGGCAAAGTGATTAGTGTTGTGCAGGGGTGGACTCCTGAAAATAAACTTGACACTTTACGCAAAAATATCGATGATTTGGAGAAACGAATTGGAGAGACTCTTTTCATTGAGATAGAAGACATTGACATTGAGGAAGATCTAAATGCCCCGACAGAACCAACCGCGTTCAAACCCGCCTTTTTACAACCCCTCTGGACCTTAACTAGCTTGCGTGGATGGCCATCTGCTGGAGAAATTAACCCAGGATATATCTCAGTTTTAATATTCTGTTTTCAGTTTGGATTAATGTTCGGAGACATTGGTCAGGGTGCTGTATTTCTGATAGCTGGGTTGTATCTAGCAAATAAATATGATCGAGGATTAATGCAGAAATTGGGAGGCCTCTTTGTACCCATGGGAATATCTGCAATCATATTTGGCGTATTATACGACTCAATTTTCCTAATCGAGGGGTTGTTATTCCACCATCATCAGGTTATGCCAAACCCCATACATGAGACAACCCAATTAATGAAACTAATATTTCTAATAGCAACTATTGAGGTAATCATAGGATTAATATTAGGTGCTATAAATCAGATTAGAGCCGGTAATCCTATTGGCGCTTTAGGAGAACATGGTCTAGGTATGATACTATACGTTACCGGATTATATCTATCCGCCACCTATTTCATACGAATTGGCATGGATTTCATGCCCGTTCTCAGTTATTGGACATTTTATCTAGTACTAGCTGGAATGGGACTTAGTTTTATGGAACCGATCCTACACTCAGTTACACATGGACATGGCATTGGAATGGAAAGCATTGGTGAGGGAGTAGCTGGACTATTAATGACCTTTGTCGAGGGCTTAGCCAATCTTTTCAGTTTCCTACGTATCGCAGCATTCGCACTAGCCCATGCTAGTTTAGCTGTAGCAGCTGAAGCACTTACTCATTCCCTTGGGATTACTGGAATTGGATTGATTATAATGAATATAGTAGCCTTAAGCTTTGAATTGATTTCAAGTAGCGTTCAATCGTTGCGTCTGCTATACTATGAATTTATGGGTAAATTTTACAGCGGTGAAGGTAGAGCCTTTATTCCATTCAGATTAAGGAATCCCAAATTCCTAAGAAGAAGTCAATAAAAATATATATAGAAGCTAAAGGATTTAAGAGGAGAAACGTGAGGAATAACCCTTGATATTTAAACAACACAGCAGTAAAGACCGGAGGCAATAGAAATGGAAATGTTACCTATAGCAATAATTTTAGGGTCAAGCATACTTGCAGCTGCTTGGTCCATGATCCAAGGATCTATCATTAATGCATCGGCAGAAATAGAGGGTAAAAGCACTCCAGTTTGGGGTGTTTCTCTTAATGCCTTCGGTGCATTTACAATTGTCTTGAACGTGTTCTTTACAATTGTAGTATTAGCAGCAGGAGGTGAAGGTGGTATGATTCCAGAATCTGCTTGGCCTTTCCTTACAGGAGCATTAACAATGATTGGGGCTGGATTTGCCGCTGCCCTCTGTATTATGGTAGCCGCAAAGGCTGGTTCTGAAATGTTAACAGAAAGACCAGAATTATCAATCTGGTCTTTGCTGTTCGTAGCTCTTGGAGAAGGCTTAGCTATTTATGGGCTGATCGTAACCATATTAATGGTAAGCGGTTAGCACCATTTAGAAAAATCCAATCTTTTTTCTTTTATTATTATAACTAGATTCATAAATTTCTTACAATTGAGTGAAACCATTAGAATAGAGGAGTTTTTATCTCTATTGAAATATTTTAATATTTATCTAATGAGGTCATAGAACTTTGAAATTCAAAGCTATTATCTATGTGAATCTTAAATCTGGTTACTCGGATCCTGAAGGTGAGACTACAGCTACTGCTTTAAAAGGACTTGGATACGAGGTCGCCGATGTAAAAATTAGTAAAGCGTATGAGATAACCCTATTTTCTGAAAATAAAGAAAAAGCGAACATTTTGGTGGATGAAATGTGCAAGAGATTACTAACAAACCCAACAAAAGATGATTATACATTTAAATTAAGGGTAATAAAATGACCATTCTAGAGAGAAGACATTCAAGCTACGAACTTTATGAGATTAACATCATCGAAGCCAACGATGAGGAGCTTAATGAGATCTCGGTTAAACTTGGTTTAGGTTTGAGTATAAACGAACTTAAGTACATAAAAGAACATTATGTGAAAGAGAATCGAAAAGCCACAGACATTGAACTCCAAACCTACGACCAGACCTTCAGTGAACACTGCAGCCATAAAACCTTTAAAGCAGAACTTGAAACTCCCCAAGGTAAAATTGATGGATTACTAAACTCATATATCCGAAAAGTTGTAGAGGAGCTTGAAACCGACTGGACTCTAAGTGTTTTCAAAGATAACGCTGGTATTGTAGAGTTTGATGAAGATTATGGTATAGCGGTCAAGGTTGAAACTCATAACCACCCATCAGCAATAGAACCTTTTGGGGGAGCTGCTACTGGGTTAGGAGGAGTCATTAGAGATGTACTTGGAGTCTGGGCCCAACCCATTGCCTGTACTGATGTTCTGTGTTTTGGACCATTGAACTATGATTACAAAAAACTACCAGATGGGGTTAAACATCCTTCCTACCTTTTCAATGGAGTAATAGATGGAATTGGCAGTTACGGTAACAGTATGGGTATTCCAACAGTTAATGGGGCTACTATCTTTGATGAAGGATACGTTGGTAATGTTGTAGTATACGCAGGATGTTTAGGTATAATTAAAAAAGATCATTACATAACCGACGTGAAGGCTGGGGATTTCATTGTATTAGCAGGGGGGCGAACAGGATTAGATGGCATACATGGTGTAACATTTGCCTCAGCTGAATTGAACGAAGACTCTGAAACAGAATCAAGACCAGCTGTACAGATAGCGAACCCAATAGAAGAAGAGAAAATAAAAAGAGCCATAAAAAATATAAGCGAAAGGAAACTTGGAACCGGAATAACCGATATCGGGGGAGGCGGAATTAGTTGCGGCATATGCGAAATCGCCGATAGATACAGTCTGGGAGCTGAAGTAGAACTTGATAAAATTCATTTAAAATACCCCAACATGGCGCCATGGGAGATTTGGATAAGTGAATCCCAAGAAAGAATGCTGCTGGCAGTTGCACCTGAAAATTTAGAGAAGGTAGTTGACGTTTTCCACAGTGAACAAGTAGAGGTTAATGTTCTTGGAAGTTATGTTGAGGGAGAATATGCGAACTTAACCTACAGAGGTGATCTCGTTGGTAAAATACATCTCAAATCTCTGTTTAACCCACCAAAGATTAAAAGAACTATCTCATGGCAACCCAAAAAGGGGGATGAACCATTCCTGAAGCGTCCAGAAAATTTAGGAGTCGTCTTGAACAAATTACTAACTTCATACAACATTGCTAGCAAAGAAAGGGTTGTACGCCGTTATGACCAAGAAGTTAAAGGTCAAACTGTCGTTAAACCTCTCCAAGGATGGTTTGCAGGACCAAACGACGCCGCTGTTTTAAAACCANNCAATTTCTTCAGGAATAAACTCTGGTTACGGAAAAATTAACCCTTACTGGATGGCTGCTTCGGCAATTGATGAAGCCATAAGAAATAACATTGCTGTTGGGGGTCGTCGTATAGCCTTGTTAGATAACTTCACTTGGGGAAATCCAGAGTATGCTGACCGTATGGGAGGATTAATTTTCGCTAGTAGAGCATGCTATGACGTCGCAAAGGTTTATGGAACACCTTTCATCTCCGGTAAGGACAGTTTATACAATGAATCTCCACTCGGACCTGTGACTCCAACTTTACTTATCACTGGATTAGGAATAGTCCCTGACGTGAGAAAAGCCGTTACTATGGAGCTAAAAGAATCAGGAAACAGTTTATACCTATTAGGTGAAACCAAACCAGAGTTAGGAGGTTCTGAGTACTTTCGTTTAAACGGCGCTCTCGGATCATCTGTTCCAATACTGGAGCCTGTGAGAACATCAAAGTCCTACGACAAATTAACGGAAGCCATTGACAAGGGATTGGTCAGAGCTTGTCATGATCTCTCGGAAGGTGGACTCGCAGTAGCAGCCGCTGAGATGGCTTTCACTGGAGACCTTGGACTTGAAATTGACTTACAGAAAGTGAAAACTTCATCCAAAATGAGGCATGACTATGTTCTTTTCTCTGAATCCAATGGTAGACTTTTGGTAGAAGTAAAACCGGATAATAATGATTTATTCGAGGAGATAATGAATGGAACAATACACAGCAAAATTGATTGGGTTCGTTAAAGAGGAGAAAAACTTAACCATAAAAGATTCGAAAAATGTGATCCTAAACGAGGGCCTCACTCGATTAATCACATCTTGGAAAACTCCCTTGGAGGCTAGAACATGAAAAGAGAAGAAATAAAAGTACTTTTACTCAGAGCACCAGGAACAAACTGCGACGCAGAAACTAAGAATGCCTTCGAATCCCTTGAAACAGAGGTTCATACAATTCACACTCAAAAGATTTTCAGGAAAAAAAACCTCGAGGAGTATGATATAATTGTATTTCCTGGGGGCTTCAGTTACGGTGACTATGTAAGAAGCGGAGCAATCTGGGCAAAGGAATGTGAATATCGAATCGGTAAAGAGATAGAATCCTTCGCTGAATCAGGTAAACCAATAATAGGCATCTGCAACGGCTTCCAAGTACTTGTAGAGATGGGTTTCCTTCCAGGGTTTAAGGGCAGGTCAGAGTATCCGGAGGCCGCCTTGGCAAATAATTTATACGGTTATCAGTGTCGATGGACGAGACTGAAATTCCTTAACAAGGGAGGGTGTGAAATGTTGGAAACCATCCCTACTGGTCAAATTCTGCAATTCCCGGTAGCTCATGGCGAAGGGAGATTTGTGTTTCCCCCTGATAAAAGTGAAGCTTATCTAAATGAATTACTTGAGAAAGATCAGCTGGTTTTCAGATATGTAGGGAAGGACGGAGACTTCCCTAAAGGAACACCTTGGGAGAACCCGAATGGAGCCTTCTATGACATAGCAGGTATCTGTAACCCAGAGGGAAACATATTAGGACTGATGCCCCACCCGGAAAGAGCCTTCTACCATCATTTGATGCCAGAATGGACTAAAAAAACTGAAGCAGGCGAATTTGGAGACGGAAAAATATTTTTCGAATCTGTAGTAAAATTTGTTGAAAAAAAGTTTTAACAGTCTCAGTTTCGTTTAGACCGTTTTTCTCTATAATTCAATAGCTTTTTCTCAAGATCCTTAGACTGTAATGAAAGTATCTCAATTGCCAAGAGAACAGCGTTTCTAGAGTTATCAATCGCCACCGTTGCGACGGGTACGCCTGTTGGCATTTGAACACTACTAAGCAGGCTGTCAAGTCCGCCTAAAGCAACATTTCTTGGTACACCTATAACAGGTTTTATTGTTCGGGCAGCAATCGCCCCGGGGAGAGCTGCTGATAAACCAGCTATCGCGATAAAAACACTAGCATCGCTACACTCGATGTATTCTTTAAGATATTCTGGATTCCTATGAGCTGAGATTACCTTATAATCGTAACTTATACCAAATTCATCAAGCAGATTTGAAGCTTTATCACCCAGCTCCCTGTCTGAATCGCTACCAATAATTAGGGCAACATCCACCATTTCACAATACCTGTTCAATACCCATGTTTGAATCTAATAAAAGGATTAACTAACCTAACTTGGTTTTACTGCTAAGAACTTCATAGACTCTCCCGACTTCGGGTTCGCCATCAGTTAACCTTCTACTCATTTCATTCGATAATTCATTTGCCATAGGAGTAGGATAATCTAAAGTAAGGCAACCGGTGCACAGGTCTTTTTCTTTCATTCCCGAAGCTACGACATACTCAGATATCGGTAAGTAATTCACACTATCAGCGCCTATCTCCTTGGCTATATCTTCAGGCTTGAGGTTACTTCCTATAAGTTCGCTAAACGTAGCCATGTTTATCCCATAAAAACAAGGTCCAATAATCCTTGGGAACGTGATGAAAACATGAATCTCCAATGCTCCTGCCTCTTTTAGGCGTTTGATGATGCTTCTTGTGGTATCCCCTCTTACAATACTATCATCAACGACGGCGATTTTTTTTCCCGTTATTAAGTCACCTAAAATATTCATCTTCCTGAAGATTACTTTGTCTCTCTCATATCCGTCTGTGATGAATGCTCTTTGAGTCACGTATCTGTGGCGTCTTGTTGCCATTTCCCATGGAATACCGGATTCCTCGTGCAACCCATAGGCAGCATCGTTTGCGGTTTCAGGTAGAGAGATTACTATCTCACAATTGGTTAATTTTTCATTATAGGTTTTAGCGAGTCTAGCTCCAAAATATCTACGAGCTTGATAAACATACCTGCCGTTAAACTTTGAATCTGGCCTTGAAAAATATGCAAACTCAAAGGAACAGAAAGCCCTTCCATATGATTTTATTATTTGAGTTTTTTCTAGTTTTCCATCGCTTAAAATGTACAATTCCCCAGGGTTTATCTCGGCTTTATAATCTATTCCATTGATGCTTAATCCAACACTCTCACTGCTGAAGGCGTAATTTCCGTTCGAGTATCCATAGCATAATGGTTTTATCCCGTAAGGGTCTTTGAAAGCGAATAGAGTTCCATCATCAGTTAATCCAGTTATGGAAAAGGAGCCATCAATTTTTTCCATACACTCTTTGGCTGATTCTCTTATATCCTCTGTCTCTATTAACTTTCTTAGAAATAGTAATGTAAGAGCGTAAGCATCAGAATTTTCATCTCCTATCCTGAGATAGTTTTGGAGTTGAGAAATGTTTACGACATTTCCGTTAAAACTCAAAGTTACTGACTTACCACCTTCCTCAATATGAGTGGGCATAGCATCTTTCAACAAAGATTCCACTCCGTTTTGGCCAGAAGTAGCGTATCGAACATTTGCTACTCCTAGTTGCCCCCGCAAGAAGGGAATCTGCATTTCTTGTTTTGTTTCCAAGTTCATTGGGATTAATCCGAGTCCAGTGTAAGTCTCCAGTTTTTTTCTGTCATACGTTGAAAATCCGTGGCTTTGATGTCCTCTATGGTTCTGCGATATCATCCCCCAGTAAAGTATAGGGAAGACATTCCTTTCAGGAGTATAGGCTCCGAAGACTCCACAGCTTTCTCTTAATACCACTAAAGCTCCTCCATGACCTCAGCAACCGTCTTGAGGTCATAGTCCTCCAAATTCTTGCTCCGGCTAATCACCTCGTAGCTAGCTATACAACGTTTAGCTACTTCCCTAACAACTGGTTCGGGTATGCTTGGAGGAACTCCGTCACCTGTATAACCCACCAACCTGAGATAGCTTCGGAGAAACTCCTTATCAAGACAATGAGCTTCTTGAGGTTTCCCTGCTTCATAATGTTTTTTTGACCAGAAACGGGCTGAATCATGGGTTGGGGGTTCATCAATCTGTATGAGTTGGTCTCCAATCCTACCAAACTCCAATTTGAAATCCGGAATAATAATCCCCCTATCATTAGCGATTTTTCTGTAAGCATCGAATAATTGATATGTGGCCTCCTCAAGTGTAACCCATTCATCCTTTGTAACTAATCCTGTTTCGATCGCTTCCGATTTCGAAATTTCTTTGTCATGCCCAGTCTCTTCTTTGGTTGTAGGGGTTAAGACTACTTGGGGTAGCTCCTCTGCTATAACTAAGCCATCTGGTAACGACACTCCACTAACAGTTCTAGCCCCGTCACGATAAGCTCTCCAAGCAGAACCGTAAAGATAGGCTCTACAAACCCATTCTAAGTCAATGCGTTCTGCCTTCTTTACTCTCATAGTTCTTTCGTCTACAGATTCCTTAAAGTGATTAGGAAAAACTTGGCTAGTCTCTTTGAACCAAAACTCACTCAGTGCGTGTAAACTTGTGCCCTTATGAGGTATCAGAGTAGGGTAAACGACATCATATGCACTTATTCTGTCGGTAGTAACTATGATCATGGAATCCCCTAAATCGTAGACATCTCTAATCTTCCCTCGATGGGGAACAATATCGCCTTGGTACAAATCCGTTTTTTCAAGCACCTCAACCTTTCCAGGTCCAAATGGATCGTCAACAAAATAAGCTTCCTTCATTACGATTCATCACATAAGATTGATATTACGCGTTAAAATCATCTAAAATCGTATTTAGGTTTTCTTTTAACACATAAATGAAACCTTGCACCTTTGACGCAACCTCGGAACAATTTTAAGCCACTCTTTCCAGCATCAATTGGGTGTCAAATGAAAGTAGTCATTGTTGGGGCAGGACCAGCTGGACTTTTTGCCGCCCATACATTAATGGAAGAGGCAGAGGTAACAATACTCGAGCAGAGAAGATTCGTAGGGGGTTCAGGACTCCATAGTGATGGCAAGCTGAACTTTCACCCTCTAATTGGCGGAGATCTAACAGAATTCCTATCAGACTCTGAAGCATGGGATCTCGTTCATGGTATAAGAGAAATATTCAAAGAACTTGGAGTAAATCTGACAGCACAAGACCAGGAAGGATTGGAAAATCTAGAGGCTAGTGCTTCAAAGGCTGGCATAAAATTTGTTCAAATAGAACAGGCTCACATAGGTTCTGATCATCTTCCGGAAATAATGACGAAAATGAGGGAAAAGCTGGAGAACAATGGAGTAAGTTTTAAACTCAACACCAGGGCAGAGAAAATTAAAACAAGAAAAAACAAGGTAGCTTCCGTACAAACTTCTAAAAACAAGATACCTGCTGAAGCCGTTTTGCTTTCTCCAGGCAGAATTGGTTCAACATGGCTGATAAACCAGATGAAAGAACTGGACGTAAAAATGAGGTATAACCCCTTAGATTTGGGAGTGAGGGTAGAAATACCAAACCAGATAATAAAAGAAATTATTTACGACTATGGCGTATGGGATCCAAAATTCCACCTATATACTCCAAGTTACGATGACTTCATTAGAACTTTCTGTGTTTGCCCTGCAGGTTTCGTAGTTCGAGAGCACTACGGAAACAATCTTTTCGGTGTAAACGGACACAGCATGAGAGAAAAGGAAAGCAAGACAACCAATTTCGCTTTGCTAACACGAATAAGTCTCACGGAACCTCTGGAGAACACTACGGAGTACGGTCATCAAATAGCTGAACTAGCAAACACCCTTGGAGGAAGATTACCGATCCTACAACGTTTAGGAGACCTTAGGAACTACCAAAGAAGCACATGGAAACGTCTAGAAAGAAGCCATGTCACTCCCACACTAAAGGATGTTACCCCAGGGGATATCGCGATGGCCTATCCTAGTAGAATCGTTAAGAACATAATAGAGGGATTAGAGATGTTGAATCGTGTAATTCCAGGGATAAGCGCAGATACAACTCTTCTATACGCACCTGAGATCAAGTTCTACGCTATGAGAATAGAAACAGATAATCGCTTACAAACAAACATAAGTAACCTATATGTAGCGGGAGATGGAGCGGGCGTCAGTAGGGGCATTGTAGGGGCAGCTGCAACAGGCATAGTTGCAGCAAAGGGATTGCTAAATGAAACATGAATAACTTGCGTGCGCGCATGCACGATAGACTTAAAACAGAATAACCTCCGACTAATCAAGGGAGTAATGGTTTCCAGCAAACTTAAAAAAAGGTTTCAAGAAATTGTTGAAACCAGAATAACCATTTTATCAAAAATAGGTATTACCCCAAATATTCTAACACTCTTAGGCTTGCTAGTGTCTATTTTGACTGGTTACTTGATCTTAACCTGGAGAAGGGATCCTTTCATTCTCCCAATATGTGGAGTCTTAGTGCTGCTATCTGGATTCATAGATGCTGTAGATGGAATCCTAGCCAGAACAACAGGAAGAGTAACAGTTTTTGGTGGTTTTTTAGATTCTTTAAGCGACCGTTACTCAGACCTGATAATTTTATCAGCTGTTACAATATCTGGTCTCATAACACCAGTATATGGGTTTGCAGCTATCACTGGTTCCTTCATGGTCAGCTATTCCAGAGCAAAATCTGAAGCCGCTGGTGTGGACATGTCAGGAGTGGGAATAGCTGAAAGAGCTGAAAGAATGATTATCTTCGCTTTAGCCTCTATAATGGCATTTTTCATTCATGAGATATTGGATTGGTCAATTTTACTGTTAGCTGTATTAACAAATTTCACAGTTTTACAAAGGGTGGCACATTTCTTAAGGATGTCAAGGGATTAATCAGGCACGTCGGCGACGCCTGGTAACTGAACGTCTTGTCTCTTTGCTCCGCACCTTGACAACACCTCTATGTACTGCACAGCTTATGCAAAGGTATTGAACACTCTTGGACCTAGCAATTCTAGCTCCCTGTTGACGTAGTTCCTTAAGCAGCCTAGGCTCTACAAGAGATGTATATCTTGTTACCCTCTTGGCTTTATCTCGGGGCACCTGGGCCCCGCAGAAACTACACTGCACCATTCCTGAGCGACCCTTACCGCCCTTACTTCTTCCACCGCTGCTTCTCTTCTTAGGCATCTTAAAGCCTCATTCTTGAAATAACATTTTAAATATAAATGCTACACGTTTAAGCGTTTATAATCACTTATAAGACATTCTAAATGCAATCCATGCAGGTTCTTCCTATGTCATATATAGGGTCAAAGCTGCGGAAATTGCCCCGATCTCAGCATTGAGTTGCGTTTTGTCAGAGCCTATTATAATGGCGTCCCCATTGCCTGGTTCGAGACTTTTACTCAAGAAGTTCCTTTGTTTATCCTCTAAAACACGTCTCACTCCAGGTAGTACCAGTTCTCCTGAACGGTTTATAACAGTGGTTGCGCCTTTTGCCCCTGATAGGAGCGCTGCATCCCTTTGTTCTACTCCAAAATTAACTTTAGAAGCTCCATTAATAACCAGGATCGCATAGTTTTCACGTTCAACAGTTAATCCGTCAAAGGGAAATCTGATCCCTCTCAAGTATTTTTTCAGCTCTAGGTAGAACCCCTGCCCATTTTCCGTTAGTTTCATCCCCGTTTTACTTGTGGTTATGAATCTCTCACCCCTTAGACGATTAACTATATTCCTTACTGTGCCCTCCCCGAGACTCAGTTTTTCGGATAAGCTTTTCCTTCCCATTGAAGACTCTTGGAGAAGCATAATTGTCTTCCAAACATGGGCAGGCATAAAATCTGGGGTGACACCTGGAGCAGTTTTATCAGAAATTTCAATCAGTCTAACAAGAGGCTCCATATTATAAAATACTCCATAAATACATTAAAAACTGGAGTATTTCCAGGATACTTGGTCTCCATCATGTAGAATCCAATAATCTGATCCAACCGGTCCAAAAACCCATTCACCCAGGCTTGAATCATAGTAATCCCATAACCAAAACTTACCATCATCCCCACCAACACTATTTATCGATAAAATGAATATCCCAAAATCTGTTTTGCTAAACTCTATCTTTGCAATCTTTTCCGTTGCGTTAAACAAAGACACTCCAACAGGTAGCCTTGTACTGTTAAACCAGACGATTGTTTCATTTCCATAGTCCAGTTGGATATCAACAAGTATCGTTAATTCTTCTATCTCATTTAACAAAGTTTCATAGTTCTTCGTCACTTCCTCAAATTGATTATAATAGTAAAAGGATAATCCTCCGACACCGATTGTAGTACATATAAATACCGCTGTAAACCATTTCCAATCTACACTCATTTCTTAATACCTCCTTAAAACATGGTTAAGGGCAATAGTCAAGGGAGGTAACCCGAACATAAAGAATGCCGCGTTACTTACCTCATGAACGAGGGCAAAGGGAATCCCCGCTATCATTCCAACCATTAATGGTACTCCAGCCACCACTGCTGATATGATATTCGTGTAAACATCGTAACAAAAACTGAGTAGAAAACCTATTACTGCAAACCTTACATCAGGTTTCAATCCATTTGTCTCCGGAATTTTAATGAAATTTCGTATATAGCCTCCACATAAACCATAAATCATCTCACCAGTTATTGTTGCTACAAGTATTGGGAAACTAAACCCATATGGGTTAAGTGTACCATAAACCATCCAGGAAAGAACCGCTACAGATGCGCCGAAACGCATCCCAAAAACATATCCACTTGTGAAGACAAGAAGATCCATTAATTTCACGTTAACTACTCCCACCATCAGATAGTTAGTGGCTATTGATGCTGCAGTTAGGATTGAGAGTAGAGCTGCTTTTTTTGATGGTGTTAAATGTGATGGTCCCGAGACCATGCTTATTGGATGGGTCATCCATCCAATAAGCTTATCGCATAAACCAATATTAAAAAAGATGAGTAGCGGTGGATACACGGTGATCAATTACTTTGATGCTCCAGATATCAAGGAGAGACTAAGGGATATCGTCGAATTGTTGAGGTTTCACCACATAGATATGGACCGTCTATTATGTGTAAGAAGCACAAAGTCCCAGTCCCAGGGGACAATTGCTAGAATACATGGTTTAGGGCGAATATGGCAGCACGCAATGAAATGTAAGCCCACATACATTGTGGAAGTTCTATCGGAGAGGTTTGATGAGCTAAACAGAGAGCAACAAAACTGGACTTTAATACACGAACTCTTGCATATACCTAAAAATTTTGGAGGGGGTTTCCTCCACCACAAAAACCATGTTAACAAACAAAATGTTGAAATCTGGTATACGAGATATCGGCAGAAATTAGAGGAATTATAAGGGTATTCGCAGACACAGTAGAAACTTAAAAGATCTTGATTGAGGCTCTTTCACCATTTTTTGTAAAGACCACCACATCAGAGACCTTATAGGGATAAACCATTAGTAACATGATTCTTCCAAAGAAATTATGGTAGTCAGCATTGGAAAGTCTGAAAGAACCACTTGGATGACTATGGGCTGTACCCATAATGGTGAAGTCAACAGGGAGCATGCTTACTGGAAAACTTGCATTGGTTTTACTGGCACTCGCGAAGGGGGGAAAAAGGTATTCAGAAACTCGTATCAAGTTTTTATTCCTTTCACCCCTTAAAAGCAAAATAGTTTCATAGGGGTGCCTGCTACGTGCAAATCTTAGCATTTCTTTTAATAATGAATCCTCTATTTGAACCTCCATTCCCTACATCAGCACAATGATAGGATTATCTTTAAAAGAGATTAATTAATGGTTTCAAATATCTAATTTATTTTTTCTTTTATTGAACTGGATCTTTCCAACGGGATAGAGTGAGACTGAAGCATCGCCACCATGGAGTTCAGTTAAACGTTCAACTACGCTCTCCCAATCATTCATCCATTCAACTCTGTCATCATACCTTAATTTTTGTCTTTTTGATGGTCTATTTGTATACACAATAATGTTATTGGCTTGTTTAACTGGCCACCGGCGATTCGGGTAACTTTCCATTCTCTGCCAAGGATTGCCCATCATTTCGCTACGATAATGCAGTAAAGCGCTCCCTGCCGCAAAGTAGTGTACTGCTACTGCTGTTCCACCTTCTCTCAAAGAGTCTTGGGCCCCCCACCAGTCTATGTCCTGATCGGCTTGAGGATATGCATTAACTATGACAATATCGTTATCCTCTGGGGGTTTACAGGAATGCGCGTCATAACAGCTTTTAACCCCCTCTTTCCAAGCATCATCTACGTTTCCTGCGTAGAGGTCGATAAGCTTCCGTTCGTGGTTATAAACACAATTAATTGAAACGTTAAGATCAGATATACGGGCGGCCTCCTGCATGTCCCTTCTTTCAGGGTTATCTTTGATCCACCATATCCTTCGATCGCCGGAACCCCTTGCTCCTGAGATAATGCTATGGTTGAACAGAATTGTTTCGCTGGATGAGACACCGGGTATTATGGCTTTTCCTCCACCCCCTGCGCCCGCCCATACATGTTTTTTCACACCTGAAATTGTTATTCTGAGATCCGCTGAAGCAAATTCCTTGTTAACAAGCAAGGGTGTTCCCATGCTCGTTCTTCCAAGGTTCTCAAAGTTATGGTGAGGATTGTGGTTTACGCAGTCGTATTTTGCCACAACCCAGTCGCCAAGTTTTCTTGTGAAATCGTCCAGGTTCATAGGATGGTGACAACCGAAGGAACCTAAAACAAAGATCTGGTCATCCCCTATTCCAGCTTCATGTAACTGCTCAATGATGAAAGGGAAAACTCTGTCTGCTGGTGTGGGTCTTGAAAGATCGTCGCAGGTTATCACGATTTTTCCTCTCTTACCTTTCGCCTGCTCTTTGATGTTCTCGGATCCTATTGTGTTCATTAATGCTTCTCGTATTTCCTCATCTTTCATAAGCTCGGCGTCCGTGCATTTCATGTCTACTCTCTCAATTTTCCATCCCTCAGGGAAGGTAAGGGGTATCAATTCGTCACCAAAATGCTCATTCACCCTAACTTGAACCTCTTGCATATCAAACCTCAAAGATTATTGCATCAACTAATATTTGAGAATAGAGTATTCCATGCTAGACCTTTGGAGCCAACCATGTGTAGCGAGAAAACGATCTTTATGGATTATGATGGTACAATTCATGACTGGGATGGCGTTTTTAAACGGAGTCTCAATGGTGTACTTGGATTATCGGGAGAAGAGTTTTTCGACATATGGACATATAGAATTCATAGAGGTATTATCCATGAAGAATACTTGGATAAACATGATAATATTGAATTTCACTGCCAACTTTTATTTGAGTATCTGGGGGAAAGCTATGATGAACAAATCTCAAGGAACATAATAGAACTTTTGCAGGAGGCTCAAGAGAAGGCAAAAACGATGCCTGATTTCTTCCCTGACGCGATCCAAACATTGAGGGAACTTAATGAAAATGGTTATACTCTTTGCCTTTCGACCGGTACAGGGGTGGAGCTGAAGGCTGAGTCCATGAAGAAAATGTTCGGGAAAAATTTTTTCAGTTTTCTTTTCAGTGAACCTCTTCTCGGATATCTAAAGACTGAACCCGATTATTATTTGAATGCTTTGCAAAGAGTTAATGTGAAGCCTTATGAGGCTATTAGTGTTGGCGATACACCTTTGAGCGATATTCTCCCTGCGAAAATGGTGAACATGAGAGCCATTTGGTTGAATAGAAGAGGAGAGAAGTGGCCTAGAGATTTAAGGGTAAAACCTGATTTTACTGTGAATAACCTATTGGAGATCATTAGTCTACTTTCTAAGTAGAGTGCATGCCTGTTACTCTACGTAGATGGCTGGTCTGTATGGCCGAGCCCTTTTTGCTCTGTCAGCAGGGTCCTCCACCCATGGGTCGCTCTCTGCTCCAATATGTATCTCCGCGTCGAATTCGGATTTGAAGAATTTTTCTGCGTTCTGTAGTAAAGTTGACTCGTTTACCATTCCTAATTTACTCCTTATCGCCAGGGTCTCATCCGGTGTTCTAATAACTTCTTCAACGATCATCCTACAGAATTGTGGGATAAGGNNATAAGGTCAACCCTGGTTTTGTTTTCCTCATCTTTGAATGCTTGCCTTATTAAACTGCCTACGTCTAGATTACCTTCTTTTTTAAGATCTATAGCTTGCTGGTAGATCTTCCACTTCCAGCCGTCGGAGGTATAGAAATGTATCTCCTTTGGTTTAATACCTGTAACTCTGGTGATTTTTTGTAGGTCTTCGATTACCGTCTGTATTATGTTTTCAAGTTCTTCTGCGTCTTTCCTAACGAATTCTGGGGCCTCATTGGGCCATTCAGCAAAAGCGACGAAGCCTTCTCCATCCATTTTCTCCCAGATCTCTTCGCACAGGTGGGGTGTAAAGGGGGTGAGTAGTTTGACTTGGGCTTCTAGTATCTTTTTCTCAACGTAGTTAATGGCTGCGTTTCTGTCTTCGATAACTCTCTCATCCTTGACCCTTTTCATATACCATTCGATGTCCTGTGTTAGGTTGTAAGTTGCTGAATGGATGGTCTTTCTTACTTTCATCTCTTCCATGGCTTCATTTGCTTCAGCTATATGCCCCTGTAACTTGCTGAGCATCCATCTATCAATATCTTGTAGGGGTGGTTCTCCTTCTACATCGTTTGAGATTATTTGAATTGCACGGCTGTAGAACCTGTTTAAGGTGTCTTGCATATTCTTCGCTAGTTCAGGGCTGAAATCTGCATCTTTAAGAGGCTCTGCTGTGATCATCAAACTGAGTCTCAGAGGGTCTGCTCCATAGGTTTCGATAGCGTCGATCAATGGAATGATATTGTTTAAACTCTTGCTCATTTTCTCCCCTTGCATTAGGACACTTCCGTTGACGACTATTCCTCTTGGCTGTTTTTCCTTTGGCCATATTGCATCGTGAACAAATACCATATAGGTTAGATGATTTGAGATGAGATCTCTTCCGCTGTGTCTTGTATCCATTGGGTAGTAGTACTCAAATTCTTGCCTAAGTTCTTCAAGTTTTTCTGCTGGAAAAGTTGTTCTATCTGCTACTTCTTCCGCGGACCCGTTTCCTAAGTAGATGTAATCCCAAAACTCCTCTGTTAAATCTTCTGGCTTGGGTTCTTCCCCTTTTATCTTATGTATTACTGTATAATATGCCATGTAAATAACTGAGTCTGATAAAGCCTCGATGATCCAGTCTTTTGCCCATGGGAGTTTTGTTCCAAGCCCTGCCCTGCGTGCACAGGCCTTCTCTTTTAACCAGTCAACTACGTTTTTAAATTCTTGGCGAAGCTCTACGGGGATTATTGTCATTTCATCAATGTTCTCGTGGGCAAGTTGCTTCCATCCTTGATTCCCATAGTCTATGAACCATTGATTCTCAAATATTTTGACAATTACATCTGTTCCACATCGACATTTCACTGGCTCCATTAACTCAAACATGGTGGCTGCGATTCCATCCCTTATCATATCCTCTTCCACTGCGTCCTTAGCCTGCTGTACACTAAGGTTGGAATAAATCCCTGTGTTAGGCCTCATTCTTCCATTATGGAATTCTTGGCTGTAGACCTCTCTAGTCGCTTTCTCAAGTCTTGTATCATCTTGATCTGTTATTCCCATTCTCTCCGAGACGTCGACAGCCGGGCTTTCTCCATAGCCAGCTACGCTTATCACGCTTATGGGTTTAATTCTGCTTATTTCCCTTGGTCTTAGGTTATATTCCTCGGTATACTGTTTAATATCCTGTTTCACCTGCTGTAGTGCGATGTAGTCAAAGGGTGCATGGCTGGGTACTGACATGACTATCCCCGTAGCGTTATTGGGGTCCACGAAGAATGCTGGAAGGCAGATAATCTCTGACCCGTTTGCAGGGTTTCTTAGCCGTTGCCCAATCAGTTTTATTCCCTGAAACTCTGATAGAATCTTGATTTTGTGGCCTAGTAATTGTAGTTTATTGGCGGCGAAAGAAGATATAACCCAAGTTTCATCATCCACTTCAGCCTCAACATAAAGTGCGTCTGGGTTTATCCACATATTTGTGACTCCGTACACCGTTTCAGGTCTCAGTGTACCTGCTGGAAAGATAACTTCCTCTTTCGTGAATTTTATTAGGGTGAACTCTTCTATCTCCGGCTCCTTATCGCCTATAGTGTCATGCTGCCCAACTGGGTTTCCGCAGTTCAGACACCATCCTACTGGGTGGCTTCCTTGAGTTATATAACCGTTGTCTCTTAGTTTTTTAAACTGCCATTCGATGAATTTGCTGTAGATGGGGTCTACGGTGGTAAACTCTCTTCGCCAATCAATACTGTAACCAATTCGTTGCATGCCATTTTTTATCTCTTCCGCGAAGTATTGAGCCATGGCTATTGGGTTTTCCAGCTCATTTAATTTCTCATTGGGAATTTTGTAGATGTTCTGGAAAGTATCGATTATTTCCGGGTCCTTGTCTCTGAGTCTCTCAACCATCGCGAAAAGGGGTGTGCCTGTGTAATGCCAAGCCATGGGCAGCAGGACGTTGTACCCCTGCATCCTTCTAAGCCTGGCGTGGACGTCTGTCAAGGTGTATGTTCGCCCATGTCCTATATGTTGGGGACTGTTTGGATACGGATATGCAACTGTTATAAAAAATTTGGGCTTCTCGATTATGGGATCTGATTCAAATGCTCCTGAGTCAGACCACTTTTTCTGCCATTTTTTGTCAATATCTTTCCAGTCTATCACGTGATTAACCTCTAATTACCATTTTACCACTAGTTGTAACTGGAATAAAGGTTATGAGTAAAAATTGTTACGGATTTAATTTTTCTCAAAAGATTTTATTTTTTCTAATAAAATGTTTCTTGCTTCATGGAATTTATCAGGGTTTCCGCCTCCCCCTTGAGCAAAAAACTTTGACCCCCCTCCCCCTCCACCCATGAATTGGGAGAGTTCTTTCATTAAATCGCGTGCGTTGATCCCTTTATTCAGGGCCTCATCTCCCACTTTTATTACGTATCTATTCTCCACTGCGGATAGCATAACTGCAACGATGGATGACTCAATATCCGTTAAGGAGTTCCCAATTTCTATCAACGTATCAGTGTTAACTTCATCTGAGAACATGACAAATTTAATGCCGTTAAGGGTTTCCAGCTCATCAAGGAGGCTTTGAACTTTATGCTCTGATAATATCTGTTTTATGCTATCCAGTTCTGATCTTAACTCTTTTATCTGTTTCAGCTGATTGGCAACGGTTTCACTTACTTTTTCTAGGGGAGATCCGAGTAACTCGGATGTTTTTTCAAGTATTGCCTCCCTTTTCTGGATTTCTTGTAAAGCTTGAGGCCCTGTACTATATGTTAAGCGTTCTATCCCATCTTGAACTCGTTCCGTGTTTATTATTTTAATCAACCCAATTTCGCTTGTGTTTCTTAGATGGGTGCCGCCACAGGCTTCAGCGTCCCAGTCCCCCATGTCTACGATCCTTATCTCCTTACCGGGAACCGCTCCGCCTTGATAAAGCCGGAAACCGAATTTTTTCTCTGCTTGATCTCTTTGCATCCAACGACAGGTAACTGGTCGACCTTCCCTTACAACCATGTTGGCGAGGTTTTCAATCTCTTCTATCTCCTCCCGTGTGATTCTAGCATTATGGCTTATGTCTAATCGACTCTGTGTTACGCCTTTGCTGGCTCCTGCCTGCCAAGCATGCTCTCCTAAGACCCTGCGTGTTGCGCCGAGAACGATATGGGTGCTTGTATGACTTCTCATCAGAGCAATTCTTCTATCCCAGTCAATTATTCCCTTAACCCTTTGACCAATGTTAACTCTTATTTCATTTGTCTTATGGAGGATGACGCCATCCACGTCAATTACTTCCAGAACTTCCATTTTTTCTGATTGTGTTGTTATGTAGCCTTTATCGGATATTTGGCCTCCTCCCTCAGCGTAGAAAAGTGTTCGATCGAGAACAATATACTCGTTATTGACAATATCTACGACGTTTGCGTCGAACTCGCTTTGATACTGATTTTCATAGAAAAGGCGTTTAGTCTTTGGCAGGTCTTTAACCCGGTCTATGAAAGCGTCTTCCTCCTTTTTCTCAAGTTTTTTTTCATTCATGTGCCTCTGAGCAACTAAATTGTAGAAATCCGGTGGGGCATGTACGGTCACGCCTTCNNCGCCTTCTTGTGATGCTACCTCTTCAACATCTTCCGGTGTTAGTCCATGGCTGTCATAAAATTCTATTAACTGTTCAACTGGTATCCCTTTCGAAGTTTCAACAAAACGCTTCACTAAGCCTCTGCCCCTCCTCAAGGTCTCCATGTATTTCTTAAGTTCTATATTGATCATGAGTAGAATTTCATCCTTCATTTCGTGTAGTTGCTGGAAAT
>JABAHP010002419.1_pt1 | contig 24255 bp, 20 predicted proteins | sample 7062081 | NCBI WGS metagenome assembly JABAHP01 (sample SAMN14534357, study PRJNA622989) | marine sediment metagenome | biome: marine biome [ENVO:00000428]; feature: marine pelagic biome [ENVO:01000023]; material: deep marine sediment [ENVO:00002113] | place: India: Gulf of Kutch | collected...
CAGGGCCATATTTCAATCCTGAGATTAACATCTAACATATATATGGAGAAAAGAAAATGAAGAGAGCTGCGTTCCTGGTGGTGTTAATTGTGCTTATCTCATTTATAACATTAGCGGGGGGGTGTCGGCGGAGGCCCGAAGGGGAAGGCAAAATTGTGATAGGTTTGGCTGTGCCGTCTTTGTCTCATCCGTTTTTTATCTATTTGACGAAGAACGTGGAGGATGAAGCGGAGAAACTGGGAGTTGAGGTAATAGCCTCCGATGCCGGGGATGTTGCCGCAAAACAGATGTCGATAATCGAGGATTTTATCGTTAAAGGCGTGGACGGCGTTTTAATTTCTCCGATAGGGACCGATGCGCTTGTTCCGGCGGTTGAGTCATTAAACAAAGCCAAAATACCGGTAGCGACTGTGGATAGGAAAGTCAGCGGAGGTAATGTGCTCGTTCACGTTGGAGCTGACAATGTTGAAGGTGGAAGAGTGGCAGCACGATATCTAATAGAAAAGCTGGGAGGGAAAGGCAATGTCATAGAACTCGAAGGAACGCCCGGAGCTTCTCCGGCGATTGACAGGAAAAAGGGATTTGAAGAAGAGATTGCCGGCTCCGATGTCAAGATAATTGCAAGCCAAACAGCCGAATTTCAGAGGGCAAAGGGCCAATCGGTGATGGAAGACCTGCTGCAGGGACAAGGGGATTTTCAGGGTGTGTATGGAGCCAACGACGAGATGATTCTCGGCGCTATTGAAGCGATGGATGCGCATGGAGTTGACGCCTCAGGCGTTATAACAGTCGGCTATGATGCTATACCTGATGCACTTGAGTATATCAGGCAGGGAAAACTAAATGCGACTATCGAACAGTTTCCTGGAGAACAGGCGAAAAAGGCTCTCAGGTTTCTCGTGGATAATATAAGGGACGGGAAAATACCACCTACGAAAGAGGTGTATATTAAACCGATTGCGATCGATAATTCCAATCTTCAAATGGCTGAGCAAAAAACTGATTGATTTGCTCTTTGGAATGGATATATCTCATCAAGGATTAGCTTCTAATTAGCGCTTATGAGCGAACAGATGACCGGCGAATACATTTTGGAAATGGTTGGTATCAGCAAAGAATTTCCGGGCGTCAAGGCGCTGGAGAATGTTGATTATGATCTGAAAAGGGGAGAGGTACATGCTATTGTCGGCGAGAACGGTGCCGGGAAATCCACCCTGATAAAAATCCTTGCGGGTGTCTACAGAGCTGACAGTGGTCAAATCCGGCTGAAGGGGGAAAATGTAGGCTTTCAGGGTACAAAGGCGATGATTGACAGGGGGGTCAGTGTGATTTACCAGGAACTTAATCTTATCCCTTACTTGTCTGTCGCTGAGAATATCTTCCTCGGAAGGGAACCTTTGAAAAATAAGTTTACAAGATTGATTAACTGGGACGAGATGCATTTAAGAGTAAGCGAGATTATGCAGCTTTTTGACATAGATATAAATCCCGAAGCTCGCATCAGCACCCTTGGGATTGCCTATCAACAAGTAGTGGAAATCGCCAAGGCACTTTCTTTACAATCCGAAATCGTTGTTATGGACGAGCCGACAGCCACTCTGACCGGTAACGAAGTTGACAAGCTGTTTAAAGTCATTCGTAACCTGAAGAAGCAGGGCGTATCGGTTATTTATATTTCACACAAACTTGAAGAGATAAGGCAGATTGCCGACAGAGTGACAATATTGAGGGATGGTGAAAAGGTTTTAACAGATGATGTGAAGAATATCACAACCAATAAGATTGTGAAGTTGATGGTTGGCCGCGATATCGGTAAGAAGTATCCGAAAGTGGATGTTCCAATTGGAGATGAACTTCTGAAAGTGGAGCAGCTTTGCAGCAAAGGCGTTTGTAAAGAGGTGTCATTCAATTTGAGAAGAGGTGAAATATTGGGTATTGCCGGGCTTGTGGGTGCCGGCAGGACCGAGATGGTACAATTGCTGTTTGGTTACCGGAAAAAGGACAGCGGAAGAATTACTGTAAATGGTAAGTACATTCGGGTCAGAAGACCTGTTGACGCAGTGAGGGCCGGGATTGGTTTGATACCGGAAGAAAGAAGAAACCATGGATTGGTTCTGGGATTGTCCGTGTTTGACAATGTTACACTCTCGATTTTGGACTGTTTTTCGTTTTTAGGCTTCATCAACAGGAGAAAACTCGGTGAATTGGTTAATTCCGTTGTTGATAAGACCAAGATAAAAATGCACACGTACAGGCAGATAGTGAAAAACCTGAGCGGGGGAAATCAACAGAAAATTGTCCTTGCGAAGTGGTTTTTAAGAAACTGTGATGTATACATTTTTGATGAGCCGACAAGGGGTATTGATGTAGCCGGTAAAATCGAGATTTACAGGCTGATGCAAGACCTCGCCAGGAACGGCGCCGGTATTATAATGATTTCTTCCGAACTGCCGGAGGTTCTTAATATCAGCGACAGGATTTTGGTAATGTATGAAGGCAAAATCGTCAGGGAGTACAAAGGGGGAGTGGTGAACCAGGAACATGTCCTCAGCTATGCGATTGGGGCTGTCAGAGACTCCACAACATACACCGAACAGACACTGAGAGAAGAAAAGTGAAAGCTGCTTTTTTACAGATAAAGGAAATTGGTTATGATTTTTAGGAAATACGGTATATTTATCGCATTCATTGCGGTCATTGTAATCCTTTCCATAATGTGCCCATCATTCCTTACGTGGAAAAACCTTCTTAACATAGTAAGGAAGAGTTCTATCCATGGAGTAATGGCAATTGGAATGACCTTTGTGATTTTGACGGCCGGGATAGACCTTTCCGTTGGGTCGGTGCTGGCGTTGACGGGTGTTTTGTGTGCCGGTTTTGAGCATGCGGGCTTACCTGTTGTGGTGATAGTGATTGCCACACTGGGTATCGGTGCTTTTATAGGGTCTGTTAACGGATTAATTATCACTAAGGGTAAAGTAACGCCTTTTGTGGTAACGCTGGGGATGATGAGTGTCGCCAGAGGATTGGCCCACATATATACGGATGGCCAGCCGATAAGCGGATTTGGAGAAAGATTTCGGTATATAGGTGGGGGTGATTTCTTTTATATACCCGTGCCTATCATTATTTTCGCATTTACCCTTCTCATAGCTGCTGTAATATTGCGGGATACCCGCCTGGGAAGGTACACCTATGCCATAGGTGGAAATGAGGAGGCAGTTCGGTTGTCAGGTATCAATGTAGACAGGTTTAAAATAGCGGTTTATGCCATTTCCGGCTTGGCTGCCGCTTTAGGTGCCGTGATACTTACATCAAGACTCAATGCCGGCGAATCTATCGCGGGAGTCGGATATGAACTCGATGTAATCGCCTCGGTAGTCATCGGCGGGACGAGTCTAATGGGGGGGAGGGGAAGTGTCTGGGGCACTTTTATTGGAGCACTGCTTATTGGTGTTATAGACAACGGGATGAACTTATTGCTAATACCTGCTTATTGGCAGTTGGTCGTAAAGGGTTCGATCATAGTCGGGGCTGCGCTTCTGGACCGGTTAAGAGAAAAATAGCTGTTTTTAAGCAGAATGGCTGGATTCTTGGTTTTGGATACATTATTATGCTTCATTAGTTGTCCGGTTTTTAGGAGACATTTAATATTAGTCATGGGGGTTTTTCTGCAACCCACGGGGACGGAGTCCGGATAAAATTTACGATTTGCACAAAAACAGTCTGCGTCCACTATTGAAACCTGATATATCGGTTAGATTGTGGAAGGCTGTCATTTCTCAAAAAAAACACGTTCAGAACCTTTCTGTTTTGGTCTGTGTTAATTTCCTTGTGGCCGGTTTGGGATTTATTACAAAAGTTAAGATCGCAAACACATTAGGCAAGGCCGACTTTGGACTTTTTGCTTATGGCTTAGCAATCGCTTCATATGGGGCGGCAATAATTGGCTTTGGACTCAGCAGAACACTTGTTAGAGACTTTATACATTTTCCTAAGCGTCAGGGACAGCTTGTCGCATCAAGCCTTCTCCTGCGAGGCTTTATGTTTTTTGTAGTTACCCTGGCATTGCTTATCTGGAAATTTTTCTCGCCGGCGGTAAGCGATCTGACATGGGGTGTTGTTTTGCTTGTCCTTGGTCAGTCGATGCTCGGACTCGAACTGAAGGCTGTTTATGATAGTTGGGGGAAGATGAGTCGCCATGCCATTTATAATTTGATTCAGCGGTGTGTATATTTTACAGCAGTATGGTTGATGATAATATTATCCCCGAGAAGTCTCAGCGTTTTCTGGCTGGGAATTTTTACTATTGCTACAGTAACCTTCTATATGATACTTCAGTGTAAATGGGCCTTTAACAGAATTGATTTTGGCGGGATAAGCAAATCCATACTAAGTGCCACCTTTGCGTTGGCAAGAGGTAACCTGATTATCTGGTTTTCTACATTAGGATGTCTCTCCTTCGGAGTGATAAATCAGATCATATTGAAGTTTTATGAAGGCAAAGAATCATTGGGCGGTTACGCTGCCGCCTGGCAGATTATAACAATAGCAATACTGTTTCTGAGCCAGGTAGCGCGCATTGGAAATCCCGCAACGGCGAGGATAACAAAGCCTGGTATCGATAAAAGGAGTCGAACAAAATTTCTTATAAAGTATTCTACGATAATGTTTCTTGTTGTTTTGCCGGTCTGTCTTGCGACGATTATTTTCCCTGAATTGATTCTCAGACTGATCTATAAACCGGAATATGCTTCCTCTGCCGGTGCTTTAAGGATAATGGGCGTTTATATGATGATATTTTCATTGGGCTTTGTCGCCTCGCAGTATATTGTCTCGGCCCGGATGGAAAAAGTTTATTTTACAAGTGTTATAGTAGGCGGCACTCTGAGCGTCTTGTTGTGTTTTGTTTTGATTCCGAAGTTAGGGGGGATAGGCGCAGCGATATCGCTTCTAATTGCACATGGCATATCCATGGGATTATACTGGGTTGCCATGATCCTGCATGTTCGAAATCGTGAATAATAGTACAGATCATAAAAATGTATGCAGTGAGGTTGTTTATAAGAATCTCTGTATTGGTTGTGGAGTTTGTGCCGGTATATGCCCGCGCGAAAAGTTAAAAATCGAATTTAACGACTCCGGTGAGTATAATGCTCTTGAAATGGATCATAACTGCGGAGAAGAATGTAGTCTGTGCCTGGATGTGTGCCCGTTCTATAACAACAAAGATAACGAGGATACATTGGGTAAGAAGCTTTTTGCTAAGACGCATGGAATTAAACATACGTCGGAAACCGGTTATTATTTAAGTTCCTTTGTTGGATATTCCAGTATTAAGAGTCACCGTAAAAATGGGTCATCTGGTGGTTTGGCAACGTGGATATTGGAAACATTACTTGCTGATAATCTTGTTGACCATGTGGCTTGCGTGTCTGGAAACAATGATCCGGATAAATTATTTAAGTTTAAGATATGTAACACACCAGAGGAAGTTCGTGAATGTTCCCGTTCCTGTTATTATCCTGTCGAAACGAGCGAGGTAATTAGGCATATTTTATCACACAAAGGGCGTTACGGTATTATCGCTTTACCCTGTATGTGTAAAGCCATTCGTTTGGCGATGCAGCAAATTCCAAAACTTAAACGCAGAATTAAATTTATGTTGGGCTTAGTCTGTAGCCAGACCAAGAGCAAATTCTTCGCGGAATATATCTGCGGTTTGGGTGGTGGTAATCCTTTCCGCCTCGAGAAAGTCATATTCAGGATTAAAATAGATGAAAAACGGCCATTATCAGATCATGCGGTAAAACTTGTCAGTAGGAACGAAAACCACGAACGTAATGAAAACATTGTGTATTATTCACAAGGTTTATATAGAATTTGGGGCGATCGGTATTTTACACCAAACGCCTGCAATTTTTGTAATGATGTCTTTGCTGAATTAGCTGATGTAACATTTATGGGCGCATGGCTCCCTGACTACAAGGACGACTCAAAGGGACATTCATTATGTCTTTTTCGCAATAATCTGCTTGAAAACCTCGTTAAGAGCCTTGTGCGAAAGAACGAAGGTGAACTGAAACCAGTTTCAATAAACGACACTATTTATAGCGAAAGGGGAGGTGTATTTGATAATAAAGTTTTAATAAGCACAAGGATAGCTATAGCAAATAAGCTTGGATTAGCCAAGAGAGCTACACGTTCCTACCAATGCCTTAAAAGCAGGTATGATCAACGGATTGAAGCAGGTATCCAGTTTCGGATATCGCGGGAAAGTCCAAGACAGTGGATTAATTCAGGTAAAGATATTGAGCTATTTAGAAAACGGATGAAGGGGCTGACTATGCGGCTGGGAGCCATTCGGATAGTTCGTAAGTTTCTGAAAAAGCTTTTAGGCAGGTGATTTCTCAGAGTTGGTGAAATTCTATGGCACGCGAAAGGTTTTTACTGGCAGGAAACTCAACTTATACGAACCATGGTTCTGAAGCGATTGTTCGGGGTACGGTTATAATATTGAGAGAGGTTTTCGATAATCCCGAGATTGTATCTTCAGAAACGGAAGGTTTTCCTTATTCTGATATTCCCGAAACGGACCCTGGGATCATTCATAAGCCCATTTTCTTGCCCAAGAGATACTCGCCCGGTTGGTTTTTAACTCGAGCAGGAAAGGCTCTCTTTGCTCGGTCAGTTGTCTATAACTGTTTTGCGCGTAGATTGTTGCCAGAGATTAGAAAGGCAAGTGCAGTGCTTTCAATAGGTGGGGATGGCTATATTAAAAGGCCATTCTTAAAAATTGCAGAAAATGATTTAGCTATGGATTTAAAGACACCGGTCATACTTTGGGGCGCATCCGTAGGGCCATTTACAGGATCCCTAAGGTATCAAAAGTCGGTGTTTGATCATCTCAGGAGATTTAACGGTATATTCGTTCGCGAGACCGTATCACAACAGTATCTATTCGATAATGGGATTAAAGATAATGTGTACTTGGTGGACGATCCGGCTTTTCTTATGGAACCAAAGATGCCTGGTGATTGTGAATTTGTTGAGAATCTTCCTCGTGGAGCAATTGGTGTATCTTTAAGCCATTTGTTTCTTAATCAAACGCGTTTTTCAAAAAACCACAAGGCTGCTGTTTATGGAATTGTTGAGGCATTACGCCAACGATTTGAACGTCCAATCGTTTTGGTTCCTCACTGTGAAGATTACAGTGATGATGATCACGCTCTCCTGGAGGGTGTACTGAAAGAAAATGCTTCTTATTGGCCTGATGTAATATGCCTGCCAAAATTATGCCCGGCAGCTCATATCAAATGGGTAATATCTAAATTGCACGCTTTCGTCGGCGCAAGAGCACATGCTACCATAGCTGCTTTTAGTTCATACGTGCCTACTGTTAGTCTTGTTTATAGTTTTAAAGGAGAAGGATTCAATCATCGGTTGTTCAATTGCCTTGATTATGTTGTAAAAAAAGAGCAATGCGAGCCGGAAGTTATTGTTGAGAAGCTTAGGTTGGTACTGGATAATCATGATGAGATTCGTAAGAAATTGCAGGAAAAAATGATCGAAGTAAGAAAAGGTGCAATGCGTGCCGGGCACTTACTTAAGAGAATCATATCTGATAAAGGATTGCTTGAACGATAACTACCTTACAAGACTGGGCAAACTCGAATATACTGTGGGGATAGAAAAGGCATTCCTAGTGGATTTTGATTTGGAGATGATAAAATGATGTGTTATTTGTTAGTGTCAAACAGTGTCAACAGTTTATTTCATACGATGAATATAGCAGCCATGAAGAAAGAAGGCTGGAAACTTCTGGTAAAAGGGTAGACTTTGTCGAGTGTAATCAGGACTTGTGTAAAAAGGCTTTTTCGGCTTTGCGGATTGGATATCAGGCGAGTTCCACGTTTCGAGCCGTACGAATGGTTGAAGGGAATGAATATCAAAACGATATTGGACGTGGGTGCCAATACGGGTCAGTTTGCCTCACAGTTCCACCGGTTATTCCCTGATGCGAAGATATATTCTTTCGAGCCCATTGAGCATTGCTATAAGGAGTTATTGAGAAGGATGGGGCACACTCCAAAGTTCCGTGCCTTTAACTTTGCTTTAGGTGAGAAAAACGGCCAAACTCAGATTTATCTTAATGACTATACTCCGAGTTCCTCGCTTCTATTGATGCAGGATCTGCATAAGCGAGCGTTTCCGTTTACCGGGCATGTTACGACTCAAGATATCGAGATCAGACGTTTAGATGATATCTCAGAAGAGTTAGATATCGTCGAGAAAATCTTGGTTAAGATCGATGTGCAGGGTACGGAAGACAAAGTCATCATTGGCGGTGAGCGACTGTTATCTAGGGCTTCAGTTTTGATTGTCGAAACAAGTTTCCAAACTCTCTACAAGGGCCAGATACTTTTTCATGGTATTTATGAGATGTTGGGTCAGAGAGGTTTTTTGTATGCGGGAAGTGAGCATACAATAAGGAACCCAAACGATGGAAGCATTCTCCAATGCGACTCTGTGTTTTGTAGAGTTGACTTGTGAATTATGTTGGATTTTGGTGCCTTAACGATCGGATTTTGAAGCTTGAAATACAAACATTTGCATTTACTCTGCGAAATTGTGTCTAAGAGCACGTTTACGAGAGATACGAGAAAATATAATTAAATCTGGGTGAGAAGAGTAATGAAAAGCTTTACATCTGTGGAAATAAGAAACTTCGTCTCGAAGTCAAATTATGATGGGCAGGTAATTAGCAGGGAAGACCAGTCTTGGCCTCGGATATCTATAGTAACGCCCTCATACAATCAAGGTAAGTTTCTGGAGAGAACGATATTAAGTGTTTTGAATCAGAATTACCCAAATCTTGAGTACATTGTAATTGATGGTGGTTCTACCGACAAAAGCAAGGAGATAATAAAAAAATATGAAAAGTACATGGCATATTGGGTGAGTGAAAAAGATGATGGACAGGCCGATGCCTTACGTAAAGGGTTTGATAGGGGCAGTGGTAAAATATTCGCATATCTTAACTCGGACGATGTTTATTTACCTGGAACCCTGCTTCGAATAGCCGGTATTTTCAGAAACAGCCCGAGTGAAAACGTAGTTTACGGCAACAAATATTTGATAGATGAACAAGACAAAATCATCGGAGAGAGAAGATTAACTCCTTACATTCCATTCGTTTCTAAGCTTGGATTTTTATACGGAGGCTTTGGAATCTACCAGCCCGCTTCTTTTTGGACAAGGGACCTGTATTGTCATGTTGGTGAAATTGACACAAGCTTGCAGCATTGCATGGATAACGATCTCTTTGTTAGATATGCTTTAGCCGGAGCCAAATTTAAGTTCGTTAGAGAGTTTTTAACAGGTTCCAGAATACACCCGGATTCTAAAACTTCAACTTTACAGAGTATTGCAAAGAAGGAAGGCCAAATCCTGAAGAACAAGTACTGCACCTGCAATAGTAAATTGTTGGTCTTATTTTTCCTGAGCTTTATAAGAACAATCAGAACTATTATTCATATAGTCCAGGGTGATAGTGTCTACCTTTTTAAGCGAAAGATTACAAGTGAAATGAGACAGATTCCTTAAACTGAGATTATTTGATGTCCAAGAAGCTGATACCCTGTTTGCTCTATATAGGACTTATTCTAACTCCAATCTTCGGCTTTCAAGAATTCCTGAAGGTCTGTAACGTATTCTCAGGCCTTGTGAATTCAGAAGTCGAAATTATCATAAAATCGATAAAAGATTTTTTACTGGTGATAATTTTTCTGCTGTTTCTGAAAGATGTGTTAAGTGGATATAAATTAGTTAATAATCTGCTTGTTTGGTTGATGATAGCAATTATTTTTGTTTCGTTCTTCATTACATCTCTCGATGGCAAGCCGTTCTTAGCGATAATTGGCCTGAGGAGTTTTTCCCCTTTTCTGATGATCTTCATTGCATATAACTACCTGGATATGGATATGATTGGGAAGATAGTAAAAATTTTGTCATTCGTATTGGTATTAGGGTTTTGTGCAGCCTTTGCGCACGCATTTTTGGGCTATCCTATCGAAGGCACTACCTATTTTGGACTGGCGGCCAGACCATTTGGAATATTTTTTCATCCTTGGAGTTTTGCTACTTTTATATGCTTTGTTTTGTGTTTTAGGGTAGGCTTTGATATTTCCCTGTATAAACGGGCTACTAAAGGGTCGTTGATTTTAATTGTATTATCGACTCTTTTCATATTTTTGGCTGGCTCCGGCACGGGATTACTCACCTTGTCAGTATTTTTCATAAGTTATTTCTTTTTCTTTTGTAGATTGCGCCCATATATAAAGGCCGTAGTCATGCCTATTTTGTTACTGATTCCGTTATTTGCTTTTGCCAACTTGCAATTGTTAACTGGCCGTAGCAATATCTACATTTCAGTAAAAACAAGGATTGATATATTAGTAGACTTTATAAATTCTGCCGGCATCAAAGAAATTGCGATAGGCAAAGGTTTGGGAATAGGAAGCAACGCGGCTGTTACATTTTTAAGGTTAAATCCTGTTGGCTTAAAAGGGGCGAATATGTTATTTACCTCCGATTCGTTGTACACTTCGCTCATAGCTCAAGTTGGGATTTTTTTCGTAATAATTTTCATACTTTTCAATGTTTTTCTATTTATAACGGCTGCCCAAAGCAAATACCAAGGTGCCAATGCTATTGCTTTGTTTGTAATTCCTGTAGCCATGGTTGCTTCATTAGGAAACAGTCTGATAGAGTTTTTTCCCGTTAATTGGCTCTTGTTTATTGTTTACGGATTGGTGCTGAGAAAGCAGCCGGGGCTTTTAACTCGACAAGGTGTTGTGTCTGAAAGCCAAGACTCAAGTGTAACAGGCTATCGAAAACGAACGTATGAACATAGCTTTTGTATTGCCATATTGGGCTGAGCGTTTTGGCGGGCCGGTCACAATGGCTAAAAACATCGGCGGAACGCTTGCTGCTATGGGCCACAATGTCTCCTGTTGGGCTACTGGTGATGAAGGGATGGGGCTTGAAGCAGATGACTCAGGTATAAATTTACAAGTTTTTAAAACACATTGGCCCCGAAACTGGTTTCGATCTCCAGAACTTGCCAGGAAACTTAAAGAGGAAATTTCTTCATTTGATCTGATAGAAGTGCATGGAATTTGGGAGCATACCGTATTTACCGCCGCACAGATTGCCCGACGGGCAGACATTCCATATGTGATCCGTCCAACTGGTGTTTTTACACACCCTTGGCGCTATCGTACCTTAAAGAAGCAATTGTACTTGGCATTGATTGGGAATCGTGTTCTGAAGGATGCTGCCTGTTTGCATGTGGCTTCACAAAAGGAGGCAGAAGGTTGCCTTAAAGCAGGATTCGATATGCCGATTACAATCATTCCCAATGGTATCAATCCGAAGGTTTTTGAAGAATTGCCGAGTCCAAGAGAGGCAGAGGAACGGTGGCCTATATTGAAGGATCGGCGGATCATTCTTTTCCTTTCGCGCATTAGCCAAGAAAAAGGATTGGACCTGTGTATACCGGCAATGAGAGATTTACTTGATACAGGTGGTTTAAGAGACGCGCTTCTCGTGATTGCAGGTCCCGACCACAAAGGATATCTTGCTAAAATCAAAGATCTTTTAGCCTGTTATGAGCTTGAACAATTTGTGTTTTTTCCCGGAATGGTTCACGGACGCGAAAAATTGGCACTTTATAGACGTGCAGACACATTTGTATTGCCGTCATATTCCGAGAATTATGGTATTGTTGTTGCTGAGGCATTAGCTTCTGCTACTCCTGTTGTAACCACTACGGGTACGCCTTGGAAGGAACTGACAGATATCGATGCCGGTCGCTGGGTAGCACCGGAGAGAGGCCATCTGGCCAAGGCTTTATGTGAGTTATTGGAGATGCCGAGGGAAGTTAGGGATGCTATGGGCCAGCGAGGCCGGAAACTTGTTTTTGAAAAGTATACGTGGGAGAACGCTGCGAGAAAATTGCACCTTGTTTATCAACATATTATTGAAGGGAAGGACATTCCCATGAATCCCGGATTGACTTAAACGAGAAATGTCGTGAGGGCATAAAAATGTCTGCACTACTTAGTTTGGTGAGTCGAGTAAATGGATGAAGGTGTCAATAATAACAGTTTGTTTCAATAGTGCAGAGACAATCGAAGACACTATAAACAGCGTGCTGGATCAGGACTACAAGGATATTAAATATATCGTTGTTGACGGCGGTTCTACGGATGGTACGCTTGATATTATCAACAGCTATAGAGGTAAAATAGCCAAAGTTATATCCGAGCCGGACAACGGCATTTATGAAGCGATGAATAAGGGGATCAAGTCGTCAACGGGGGATATTATAGCTACCTTAAACAGCGATGACGTGTATACAGAGCGTACTGTCGTTAGCAGAATTGTAGAATTTATGAGAAGTAATGGTCTGGATGCTGTTTATGGAGATCTGGTATATGTGGACCGTAACCGTGCTGACCGTATCACGCGTTTCTGGAAAGCCGGGAAATACAAAAAAGGGGCCTTTCGTTATGGTTGGATTTTGCCCCATCCAACCTTTTTTTGCAGGAAAGAAATCTTTGAAAGATTTGGCTGCTTCAATGACGAACTACAGGTCGCAGCGGATTTCGAATTAATGTTGCGTTTTATAGAAAAACATAATATAAAAATCGGTTATCTACCGAAAGTTATTGTAAAGATGCGAAAGGGCGGCAAGGCAAATGTGCTTAGAGGTATCATTCGCGGCAACTTGGAGATTATGAGATCTTTTCGACTAAATGATGTACGTTTATCTCCGTGGTTTTTCTTCTACAGGCCAATAACGAAAATACTGCAACTTTTTGCACGACCAAATCAGATTAAATTATGAAGACATAGTTCGAAGAAAATCAGGACTTTCACCATGATAATACAGCTTATTCTATTTCTGATTAATATAATTTTAATTAATGCTTCGTTTCTTCTGTCCTTTCTATTTAGATACGGTCTGCCTTTTCCCGAATACAACTTCACCCCTTATAAAAAAAGCTTTATATTTCTGTCAGTGATTTATATATCGGCCCTGTCCTTCTTCAGAGTTTATAAGAGCCGATTCAAAGATTCGTGGGATTTATTCAAGAGAATCTTTTTGGGTCTTTCTGTTGGGACCTTGCTGAGCGTAGCTTTTGTTTATACTTTCAGGACCAAATGGGGCGCTTTTCCGACAAGCATTTTTATCCTGTCCTTTTTTATAAACCTTATTCTGATTTTCAAACTTAACCGGGATATCTTAAAAGTTCTGAAAAAAGTCAGAAAGAACGCCGTGATAATTGGAGAAGGCCAGGTAGATGACATCATAGGGAAGAGAACCGTCGTTAAAAGAATAAAAGTGGATGAAATTAAGCAATTGGTTAAAGGATATGATATCGACGAAATCGTTATTTGCGAGAGGATTCAACGAGAGAAGGACTTAAATCTTTTGATTTTTCTTATAAAAAAATTAAAGTGTGAGGTTGTCTTCAGTCCATCAGTTTATGTGAAGCTTCTGCCCGAGAGGATTAACGGCGAGGATTCGCTGCATTTTCTCAATACTTTTATCGGCAGGAAAAGGGATACTGAGGAGTTTTTTATGAGAAGCCTTGATATATTGGGCAGTCTGGCAATTTTATTCATTTCTGCGCCTATATCTGTTTTGAGTGCCTTGTTGATTAAAAGTACTTCTTTGGGCCCGGTCTTATATAAACAAGAGAGGGTAGGGAAGGATGGTAAGGTTTTCACATTATACAAGTTTAGAACGATGGTAAAGGATGCGGAGAAAAAAGTCGGACCTACCCTGGCAAGTCGGGATGATCCACGTATTACAAAGGTAGGAAAGTTTCTGCGAACGACTCGGCTGGATGAACTCCCTCAGTTATTCAACGTTTTGCGGGGTGATATGAGTTTGGTGGGCCCTCGGCCGGAACGGCCTCATTTTGTCAAACTTCACAAGTCCTTACGAGAATTGAGATTGACAGTAAGGCCGGGAATAACAGGTTTGGCACAGATTAGAAGCTTTTATGATTTAAAGCCCAAGCATAAAATAAAATATGATTATTTGTATATACAACAAAGATCTTTGTTGCTGAATTTATATACCCTCGTAAAGACCATACCGGTTATTTTTTCAAAAAAAGGGTGGTGAAATCCCCTTGGTCTAATACGGTTCCGTGGCAATGTTAGTTGTAGCTTTACTAAGATATACAACCTCTTTGGTCCGGAGAAACATGTGTCAAAAGGCCACCGACCACGTTTTCTGATCATATCTCTGACGTTTAACACAACGTTTACCACTTTCAAATTTCTCATTCTCCCGAAGCAACATCAGCGGTCGAATTTGATCGACTGCTCGGCATCCGTTCACGGTTTTGTAAAAAGTCGGTTTCAACAAGTGTAGAGAGGTTTAGCGTTGGTCGAGACACGTTATGTTGGGAGCCGGATGTTGTTAAAGAATCTCCAAAAACTTGTTGTTGAGAGGGAGGCTATGGTTTATGTACTTATAGAGAATGAGTCAGTGCCTGTTTACAAGGGAGATCCTCTCTGACTTCTAATTGTAAAAAAGTGGTGATAGATATAATTGGGGATTGAGAGTTTTGGAAGTCATTCATCGAAAGGACGAAATCATGGTCAAAAAGTATTTTCTGGTCACTGTTTTTGCCTGTTTTCTAATAACGGTTGCTTTAGGTCAGTCCACCGTAAAAGTGTGGGAAGAATCCCTTGTTCTTCCCACCTATAGACTGGACCCGCCGGATCTAAATCCAATGTTCTATGAGCACGAATCTTATCAGGGTGCAAAAAAGAAGATTTATCCCTACCCTTTCCAGGACGGGGTGACCAATATTCGGGAACAGAAGACTTACAAGGCCCTGTATCTTGAAAACGACTATATAAAGCTTTCGATTTTGCCTGAGCTTGGTGTCCGGCTATTCTCGGCTGTCGACAAGACCAACAATTACGAGATTTTTTATCACCAGCATGTAATTAAGCCGGCCTTGATAGGGATGCTCGGAGCATGGATTTCAGGCGGCATTGAATGGTGTGTCTTTCATCACCACAGAAATACAACTTATATGCCGGTCGATTATACCCTGGCGGAGAATCCCGATGGCAGTAAGACCATTTGGTTTGGTGAATTGGAGCGTCGTCATCGAATGAAATGGCTAATCGGCGTTACCCTCTATCCGGATAAATCTTATATCGAAGCGACGGTCAAGATTTTCAATCGCACGGCCTTTCCACATTCGATTCTTTATTGGGCAAACGTCGCCGTCCATGCAAATGATGATTATCAAGTCATTTTTCCCCCGAGCGTGCAGGTTGCGACTTATCATTCTAAAAATGATTTCAGTCACTGGCCTGTTTCAAACCAGGTGTACCGGGGCGTTGACTATAAAGGTGTGGACCTGAGTTGGTGGAAAAATCACCCCGAACCTGTTTCTTTTTTTGCCTGGGACCTTAAGGAAGATTTCTCCGGCGGCTATGACCACGGCAAACAGGCTGGTGTTGTCCACGTGGGAAACCATCACATTGTTTGCGGCGCGAAATTGTGGGAGTGGAGCCCCGGGCCGCGTGGCCGAATGTGGGATAAGATTCTAACTGATGCCGATGGCCCGTATGCCGAGCTTATGGTTGGAGCTTATTCCGACAACCAGCCTGACTATAGCTGGATAAAACCGTACGAAGTGAAGATTTTTAAGCAATATTGGTATCCGGTTCGTGGTATCGGGGGCTTTAAAAATGCAAATATAAACGCTGCTGTAAATCTTGAGCTCAAATCCAATAATATAGCCAGGATAGGTTTTTGTACCACGTCAAAGTATTCGGATGCCAAAGCGCTTTTAAAGGCCGGAAATAAATCGCTTCTTGAGGAGCGTATCGATATTGGTCCTGCCAAACCTTTTACACGAGAAGCGGCTGTTCCGGTCGGCACGAAAGAAGAGGATTTGAAGGTTTCGCTACTTTCATCTTCAAATGAAACTATTATTTCATATCAGCCCGTTGAAAGAAAATACAATCCTGAGTTGCCGGAAGCCGTAAAAGCGCCTCCTCCTCCGAAAGATATAAAACATATTGAGCAGCTTTACCTGACCGGCCTGCGATTGGAGCAGATTCACAATCCACGTGTAGATCCATATAATTACTACGAGGAAGCCTTGAGAAGAGATCCCGGCGATAGCCGTACAAACACAATTCTCGGCATCAATTACACAAAACGTGCTATGTTCAGGCAGGCTGAACAGAAACTGAGAAAGGCCATCGAAAGAATCTCAGCCGAATATACAAGACCTGGCCATACTGAGGCATATTATCATCTTGGTCTTGCTTTGAGGGCTCAGGGGAAGTTGGATGAAGCGTATGATATGTTTTATAGAGCAACTTGGGATTCCGCCTTTCACTCTCCAGCTTATTATCAGTTGGCGGAACTATCTTGCCGAAAAAAGGATTTCACGTCGGCTCTGGAGCAGATTGACCGTTCATTATCTACGAATGCTTTGAATAGTAAGGCTCTGAGTATAAAGGCGACGGTATTGCGAAAACTTGGCCGGTTCAAACAGGCAAAACAGGTCGCGCTAAAAGTTATTTCTGTTGATCCGCTTGATTTCCTGGCGATGAATGAATTGTATCTTGCCGAATCCGGCTTACGGTCGAAAACCAGGGCAAAAAAGGCATTGGCAGATTTAACAGGCAAGATGAGGAATGAAGTGGAATCCTATCTTGAACTTGCAGTTGATTATGGCAACTGTGGTTTATGGGATGAGGCAATCGAAGTCCTCTTGCGTCCTGTGAAAGGCAAAATGAGCTTCGCAGGCACCTATCCTGTTGTATATTATTACCTTGGCTATTTTTACCGGCAGAAGGGAAACACTTCTGAGGCTTCGAGGCACTTTTCCCGGGCGGCCAAAATGCCGACTGATTACTGTTTTCCGTTTCGCCTTGAATCGATCGAAGTCTTAAATGCCGCCATTGAAAACAATCCTTCTGATGCTCGTGCCTGTTATTATCTTGGCAATCTTCTATATGACCTTCAGCCTCAGGAGGCAATCAAGCTGTGGGAAAAGTCACGTGCGATTGACCATTCGTTTGCCACCGTGCATCGCAATCTTGGCTGGGCTTACTACCGAACACAAAAGAATATACGTAAAGCTATTGAGAGCTACGAGAAAGCCGTTGCTTGCAACAGCAAAGAGCCCCGGCTTTATGTTGAATTGGACCGTCTTTACGAAGATGAGAATGTACCGCTTCTAAAGCGGCTTACTTTGTTGGAGAAAAACCACCAAACAGTGGTCAAACGTAACGACAGTTTTCTCCGAGAAATTATGGTTTTGGTTTTAGTGGAAAGATATGGTGAGGCTCTTGATTTTCTTGCGGAAAATCATTTCCACGTCCGTGAAGGTGGGGGCGAGATCCATGATGTGTATGTTGATGGCCATTTGCTAAGAGGATTGTCATACTTTAAAAACAAGAAATTCAATGAGGCACTTGGCGATTTCCACAAGGCCTCGGAATATCCCGAAAATCTATCTGTTGGCAGGCCTAAAAATGACCGACGTGCTCCCCAGGTCGCATATTGTATAGCTACTGCCTATGAGGCTTTGGGCGATACTGAGAAAGCTGCGGAATTCTATAAAAAGGCCGTCGACCAGAAAGTATCCTCAAGGTGGTCCGAAGCTCGATTTTATCAGGGGTTGTGCTTGAGCAAACTCGGACAAAAAGACAGGGCGGAGGAGATATTTGAAGAATTGATTGATGCTGCAAAGAAAAAGCTTTCACAAGAAGCTGCTGTCGACGTTTTCGCTAAATTTGGCCGGCAACAAACGGAGAAAGCCCGGAAGGCATCTGCTCACTACGCACTTGGCTTGGGCTATTTGGGCAGAGGCATGCGTAATAAAGCCAGGGCTGAGTTTAAGAAAGCTGTTGAACTAAATGTTAGTCTACCCTGGGCCAGGGCACGGTTGGCTGAACTAAGATAAAGGTTCTGAAAATTAATCATAAAGGGGTGTAATCATGCGTACATTCATTCATATGTGTTTGCTTGTACTGTTAATCTCAGCAGGCAGTCAGGCAAAAACCATAAAGTTGGAAAGTGACTTGCTGGCCCTTGAGATTGATGATACGACGGCCCGATGGGCCTTGCTTGATAAGCGATCGGGAGCAAGATGGCCTTCTGAGGGAATGGCCGGGCCGGGCGTGGCAAAGTTGCTTGAAGTTGACTTTGTCGGAATTGAGGCTCCGAATAAGAATTCTGTACGTTTGCAGAACGCAAATGGAATAGCCGTCATTTTCGCTTTGGTCGATGAGGGAAAAACATTTGAGTTGAGTTACGAAGGCAAGGCGGAAGGTAGTGTTCGTGTGCTTGGTGATGCATTGGCTATTACCGATATCGAGGGCGGTTACGCTATCGTTCCCTGTCGTGAGGGACTGCTGATTCCCGTCAACAGCGGCAAGACATTTAAACGAGTGTTCGGCACATCTGATTATGAAGGTTGCCACATGAACATGCTTGGTTTTATAAAAGGCGGCTCGGCTCTGATTGTAACCTGGGATGATGCTTATGTATTTGGGGAACTTAAAAGCACATTGCCTTCAGATAAGCCTTATCGTCAAAAATTGACAACAACGCTCGAACTACGCCGCAGTGCGAGGTCAATACGTTTAATACCGCTGGGCAAAGGTGACTGGAATACTGTAGCTGCGGGATATAGGCACTACGCCGAAAAGAAAGGTCTGGCGATAACATTACGTGAAAAGATTCGACGTGACCCGCATGTCGAACTGTTGATTGGTGCAGCAAATGCCAAGCTCTGGACCTGTCTTGCCCGCCGTATGAATGAGCAGAGTACGAAAGAGGAATCAGTAAAGGTCCGCTGGACATTCGATGAAGCTGCCAAGATAGCGGAGCACCTTCGTAAAGACGTGGGAATCGAGCACTGTCTGTTTATGATGGGGGGTTGGACGGAAGGGGGTTATGACTGCCGTCATCCCGACAACCTGCCGGCCAATCCTGAGTGTGGCGGCAATGATGCACTGGCTTCCGCCGTCAAACGCATCCAGGCGCTCGGTTACGTTGCGTGTCTTCACGACAATGTCCAGGATATGTATAGAGATGCAAAGAGCTGGAATCCCGGATTTATCGAAAAACGCTCCGATGGCTCACTAATCACGGGAGGGCGATGGCTGGGTGGCCGGGCATATATGGTCTGTGCGCCTAAGCAATTAGAGCTTGCCCAACGGCCGCAAAACCTTCCGGCTATTAACAGACTGTTCGCGCCTTGGAGCTATTTTATCGATACGACTTATGCTGTGGGTCCGCGTGAATGCTATGATCCAAACCATCCGATCGGCCGAAACGATGATATTAGGTGGAAAATTCGTCTAAGTGATTACGCCCGGGAAATCTTCGGTATTTTTGGTAGTGAATGCGGCCGCGAGTGGGCATTGCCCCATAGCGATTTTTTTGAAGGTCTTGTGGCTGTAAGCGGTCGATACTATCATAACCTCAAGCCGGAGGACTTTGGAGCCACAGTCATTCCCTTTTTTGAGATGGTCTATCACGATTGCCAGATATGCTATGGTAAATACGGGTATGCGGCAGATAAGGCGGCTGAATTTGTAGCTCACCATGTTTTATGTGCCCGTCCTCTGTACTATCACTCGTTTCCCGACCATCTTTACTGGAAATCAAACACAAACCAGCAGAAGAAGCAGGTACCTGTTCCCGATGTTGCCTGCTATACCCGGAGCGACAATGGGTGGGCCGAAGGTATGCATCCGTTGGATGTGTTTTTGAAAAATACATATGAGGTGCTGGCTCCTCTGCATGGGCAAACTGCTCACAATATTTTAAGAAAATTGGAATTTCTTACTAAAGACTTCACTTTGAGGCAGGCCGTATACGGACAGGGAGAAAGTGCGACAAAAATCATAGTGAACTTTGGGACCACAGATGCTCAGGTTGAATCGACTTTAGGTGGAAAAGTTACATTGCCGCCGTGGGGATTTGTGATCGAGGGACCACGTTTCGCAGCTTTCCACGCAAGCTTCTGGAATGGACAAGAGTATGAAAAGGGGGCTCTGTTTACCCTCCGGGCAATGGATGAAAAGAATATGAAGGAGACCAAGCGAATTCGTGTATTTCACGCTTTTGGGCCTCCTGCTCTTCGTTGGAAAGGTAAAATTCACAAGGTTCAACGCGAGAAGGTGATACAGTCTTAATAGTAAGATGTGATGGAAATTACATCGACCATGTAAAAGCGAAATATTAAGGGACATTCAAGAGGATGGTCACCCTTGTTTTTAAGGAGCAACTACGCCAGTACCTATCTTTTTGTTGAAAATTGTCCTGCTAATGTTATAATATATTGGTTAGTTATCAATAACTGCATGATTCTCGTGGCCGGTGTCAGGTCCTGACAGGATTTGCTAAAAGGAGGAGGACATGCTACCCCGGCGGCGTTGACAATCTTGGGAAAATGAACTTGCCAGAAGTTCAACAATACACAGAACTGGCTTGTAAATGGAAAGGGTATAACAAATGAAAAAGTTATGTATCGCATTGTCATTAATCCTAATATACCTTTTGGTTGCACCGTTTGCTCTCGGTGCCTCCAGGGCGAAGATTCACTTTCCGGATATCCTCGGCTACAAAACCTTAAAGTGTGATTTTCACATGCACACGGTTTTTTCAGATGGAAAGGTCTGGCCCACCGTCAGAATCGACGAAGCTGTCAGGGAAGGGCTTGACGTCATCTCAATAACCGACCATATTGAATACCAGCCGCACAAAGAAGATATTCCAACGAATCACAATCGTGTGTTTGAAATCGCCAGTGAGCCTGCTAAGAAAAAAGGTGTGCTGCTTATCAAGGGTGCAGAGATTACACGTGAGACGCCTCCGGGTCATTTCAATGCTATCTTTCTGGAAGATATTAATCCTATTGACACAAAAGAATTTCTTGACGCTGTCAAGGCAGCCAACGAGCAGAACGCATTTGTTTTCTGGAACCATCCGGGTTGGAAGCCCGAGGCCAAAGGCTGGTTTGATGTACACACGAAACTTTACAAGAGCAAGTGGATGCATGGTATCGAAGTGGCGAATGGTGACAGCTACTATCCGGATGGACACAAATGGTGTCTGGAAAAGGGATTGACAATGATGGGTACTTCCGATATTCACGATCCCTCCCTGATAACCGAAACCACACCCGGAAATCACCGGACTATGACTTTGGTTTTCGTGAAGGAGACAACGCACGCGGCACTTAAGGAAGCGCTGGTAAAGGGCAGGACGGCGGTGTGGTACAAGAACAAGCTGATTGGCAAAGAAGATTTCATTGATGCTATTTTCAAAGCCTCGGTCAAAGTTGAAAGTACTCAACGAAAGGGACGACGCAGAGTTATACTTGAGGTCTTGAATAATTGTGACCTGAACATCGAGTTGCAGAGAGACGGTGAGGTGGGACCGGAGGAATTGCTTCTAATGGCCGGGGGTGTAACCGTCATCAAGACTAAGGTGCCCAGAGACACAAGGCGGGTGGAACTATCCTATGTGGCGAAAAACATGCTCATAGCTCCGGAAAAGGGCCTGCCGGTCAAAATAGTGGCGGTTCTTCAATAACTTAGGCAGCATCGACCGGGAAATCTAAGAAGGATAGGGGATTTGGATTCGATTCAGGATAGCACTAAAAGAAGGGATAAGACTATGCTCACCATGAAACGCTCCCATTTTTTGCTTGTTGTAGTAGCACTTTTGCTTGTGGCTCATGATTCTATCGCTGGAGCCGGTGAGAAGGTCATTCTTGATACCGATATGGTAGTCTTGTATGACGATGGTGTGGCGATGATGATGCTCGCAAAACATCCGGGTATAGAGTTGTTGGGCGTGACGATAGTCCCCGGAAATACCTGGGTCTCTGAGGGAACAGCGTATGCCCTTCGTCAGCTTGAGGTCCTGAATCGCAGGGACATTCCGGTGGTGTTAGGAATACGTTATCCACTTCGAGCAGGGCGTTATGAGACCATGGAAGTCGAGCGAAAAATGTTTGGCTTTAGCTCCAGCTATATAGGTTGTTTTAGTAGGATTGAACCGGCATCATATTTTGATGTATATAGAGCCGAATTTGGAGGCAGACCCGAAATAAAGCCTGCTGATAAGCACGCAGTGGATTATCTGATTGACACTATCAAGGCCAATCCCGGAGAAGTCACCGTTATGCCGATAGGTCCCTGTACGAACCTGGCAATCGCTATAAGAATGGCTCCGGAGATTATCCCCCTCATAAAGAGGGTTGTATATATGGGTGGGGCGTTTGATACCCCGGGCAATACGACACCATCAGCCGAATTCAACTGGTGGTTTGATCCGGAGGCGGCCAAAATGTGTGTTCGAACTCCCTTTGCCGATCAGCTCATTGTCGGATTAGATGTTTGTGAGAAATATCGTTTCAACAGGAAAATATTTGATCGCATTACGGCAGTCAACAAACCAATTGCAAAGATGTTTAAGAATAAGTACGGGCCGGAGTTTAAGAAGAATCCCGGCTATACTCGATTGGTTTGGGATACTATCGCTGCTGCGGTGGTCATTGATCCTACCCTAATTACTGAAGAAAAAACTCGGTGGGTGGATGTCAATTCGGATTATGGTCTGGACTACGGTCGAAGCCTCGGTTATAGCAAACAAGGGCCTGCTGGTACTCAAAAGGCCCGAATTCTCTTCACTATCGACGAACAACGCTTCTGGAATCTGATGGTAGATCTGCTCATAAAATAAACTGAGCATATCAGAGAAGAGCAAGGGGGATATTTCACACACTATTTTTTCTTGATGTCGAACGCCATCAAGACATCTCCATGTCGGATATATAGACGGCCGTTACATATAACCGGATGTGCCCAATGCTCACCCGTTCCCTTGGTTATTTTAAATGAACTAACCAGCTTCATTCCATCATGTCTTGGCTCGACAAGAGCGAGAGTGCCTTTTTCACTATAGCAATACAGCATTCTATCTGCACATGCGATGGAGCCTTTGGCATCGAGCAGTTTTTCCTGGAATATTACTTCGCCGGTACTGATATTCTGTTGCACCCAATTGCCCTTGCTGTCAGAGCCACAGAGACCGCGTTGTAAAACAACTCCTCCGTGAAGGCAATCCAGGGCTTTGCTGGACCAGAGTTCTGTATAACTGCTGCCATCCTGTGGAAATCTAATCATGGTTCCGCCCGTTCCGTGACTGGTAAAATACACTCGACCTTGACAATAGCGAAGAGGAGTTACGGCGGCTATATCATTGCGAGTTTCATGGGGAATCGTCCAGAGAACCTTGCCGTTCTCACTATCTACACATACAATCAACTTCTCTACCATCGTAAACAACAGGCGTTTCTTGGGTGTTTCGTACAGTATGGGTGAGCAATAAGCAGAAAGATTGCTCAATCCTTTGGTGGTCCAGATGGTTTGTCCTGTATGTTTGTTCAATGCAACAATTGTTGCGTCTTTACCGCCCGGCGTGCAGAAGACTTTATCGCCGTCAATCAACACGGATTCGGCAATCCCCCATTTAATGTTCTTGCCCTGGAATTTATCTAGGGTATCAACTTGCCATACGAGATCACCTTCCTCTCGCTTGAAACAGGCAATTCTTCCCCGGCCGCTCATGATATAGAGTCGGTCCCCATCAACAGTCGGTGTCGTGCGGGTTCCTGGATATGAACCGGTCCACTCCGGGCCATATTCCTTTTTCCATTTGAGGTTGCCGTTGTCATAAATGGCAAACAGATACCCTGTTTTCTCGATCATTCCTGTAGTATAAATAGTTCCTTCCACTACGGAAACTGAGGCAAATCCTTTTCCAAGCCCTTCGAAGGACCACAACATAGCGGGACCGCCGTCGGGCCATTTCGAGAGAAGAGACGATTCTGTGGTACTTCCATTACGGCGAGGCCCGCGAAACTGATTCCAATCTTGACCTGTACAGACTGAACTGCTGCATAGAATCACAATTGACAGAAATGGCCTGAAAATTCTTTCCATCGTGAATTCCTTTGTGAAATCCGGACAATATCTTGGTAAGCTTTAAGCTCACTTTTAGTATTAACCTGTAGTATATCACTATTTACGGGTTGGAACAATGCAATCCGCAGTCAATCTGGCAATCTATCCGAGGACACCTAGTGTAAATAATTGTGTGTAAGTTTG
>JABAHP010001947.1_pt1 | contig 24126 bp, 19 predicted proteins | sample 7062081 | NCBI WGS metagenome assembly JABAHP01 (sample SAMN14534357, study PRJNA622989) | marine sediment metagenome | biome: marine biome [ENVO:00000428]; feature: marine pelagic biome [ENVO:01000023]; material: deep marine sediment [ENVO:00002113] | place: India: Gulf of Kutch | collected...
TTTGGACAGCTGCCTTATTTCATCCACCAGTTGGAAACTTTACCGATGACAAATTAAATTTCCGTCATAGGTCAGCCAGTCATTTCATGACACTTTTGACCCAACGGTTCACAGAAGACATGGACCTCATCGGAATTGGCGTTGAGCTCCAAGATTTAACATGGGATCAATTTATCCACATAGGACAACATCAACCAACCAGACTTCATGTCTATTATGTTGGATGGGGTCCTGACTATTTTGAGACTTTCAATATGATTGATCCATTAGTCAACAATGCCTCCGATTCTAACTTTGCTCAAATCAATGATCCTCATTTGCAGGATCTCTTAGCAACAACTGCCGCTGAAACAAATACCGCTGCGAGATATCTGTTATACCAACAACTTCAAGGGTATATTATCGATGTACAAGCATATCATATGCCTTTAGAGTATGATAAACTCTATTTTGTGCATGCTGAATCCTTGAAGGGTTTCCCATATAACTCTATGAGAAACTTGTACATGTATCCATGTTATCGCGAATAAGAAAATAGTAATTAAAAAACGCAAAAAAATAATAATCAAATTCTTTTTTTTTTTAATTCGATTTTATTGAGAAAATCAATATTGATTTCCCTTAATCCTTATTACAAAAAGAGAGATAGGTTAAATGATTAAGTCAAAAGTTAATTTTAAACTTAATATTAGACTTATGGTAAAAAAAAGGATCTAAATCTCTTATAAAGAAATTTAAATTAGTATAATTCTATTAAATATACAATTAAAATATTATAACTGAGGTATGTAAAAACTTGTTACATAATGTTTACCTTATCCACCAATACACAGGTATTTGTTTGATCCATCGGAAATATGGAAGCATTGAATTTAACCAAGATTTGGTTAGCGGCTTTTTAACCGCATTAAAGGATTTTAGTGTCGAATTCTCGAAGGGATCTGGAGAATTGAAAGTGATTGATATGCAAGTGTTTTACTTGCTTTTGGTCTTTAAGGAGGGTGTATTGATAACTGCTGCTGCTGATAAGAATGATGACGCAAAAATAACACATAGAGCCTTAACTGATATAATTGATAAGTTTGTAGATAAATTTGGTGATCAGCTTGAAAATTGGTCCGGAGACGTTCGTATCTTCAGGGATTTTGATCAAGTTATTGATGAAATTTTACGAAATGGTAAACTTGCAGAGATACAGTTAAAACTTCCTATTCTAAAAATGTTTAAGAAAGATTTTCAGAAATCCCAAAAACAGATTGCCAAAAGGGGTTTAGTGTTATCGGAGGAAGATTTACGCCAAGTTCGGGATCAACAACCAGAATGGACTGCGAAGAGACTACCAAAACAGGTTATTACGCAAGGATTTCTCGATAAGAAAGAGTATAAAATTGCACACTTAGCGGATGGTTTTCATACTCTTGCTGAAATTGCTGAAGAAAGCGGTAGACCCGAATCAGAGATCCAGAAAATAATAAAAAGCTTAGATGATTTAGGTTTACTTTCGTTTATTGATATAAAATAAACCTGTAAATGATTTTTTTAACATCTCTTTTTTTAGATAGTTTTGCTTAAATTAACAAAGTTGCACTAATTATTTTAATTATATCAGAGAAAATTTTATTTTTAATATTTTATTGGATTAAAGGAAAATATTTTTGATATTTGCTTTACTTATATGGTTAGTATGAATGTTAATAAAATTAATGACAACATCTATGAGATTCCTCCAAAAACATTAATGACGCGGATTAAAGGTAATATCGAGAAATTCCAGATGAGGGTCCCAGTAAAGATTTATGCTAATGATTATATTTTGGAGAAAATACAGCAAGATCGAACGTTGGATCAGATTTGTAACGTTGCTTGTTTACCGGGAATACAAAAGCATGCAATTGCTCTTTCAGATGCTCATCAAGGATATGGTTTCTGTATCGGAGGTGTTGCTGGAACAGATGCAGAGACTGGGATGGTATCACCTGGAGGAGTAGGATATGATATTAATTGTGGTGTAAGATTACTAAGATCCAATTTATTTCTTAATGATATAAAGAACGTGCTTCCCAACCTATTGAATAGAATCTTTGAGAATATCCCTTCAGGTTTGGGTTCGAAGGGAAAACTTAATATAAGCTATTCAGAGTTAGATGATGTTTTAAATAATGGTGTGAAATGGGCAGTAGATAACGGTTATGCTATTGAAGAGGATTTTAAACATTTAGAGGAAAATGGTTGTTTAAAGGATGCTGATGCTACTTTGGTTTCACAAAAGGCAAAACAACGTGCTATAAAACAACTTGGTTCATTGGGTAGTGGAAATCATTTTTTAGAAATACAAAAAGTAAATAAAATCTATAATAAGAATATTGCAAAAACTTTAGGAATTCATGATACGAATCAAATTACTGTTATGGTTCATACAGGGAGCAGAGCACTTGGGCATCAAGTATGTACAGATTCTTTACGTAATATAGAACAAGCAATGAAAAAATATAATATAAAAGTACCTGATAGAGAATTAGCTTGTGTCCCAGCAAATACATCTGAAGCTCAAAATTATCTTAAACAAATGGCATGTGCCGCTAATTTTGGATTTACTAACCGTCAATTAATTACACATTGGTTAAGAGAATCATTTCAACAAACCTTTAAGAGAGATATAGATGCTTTAGATTTGAATCTAGTATATGGGGTTTGTCATAATATTTTAAAAATAGAAGAACATAAAATTGATAGTAAAAAAATGAAATTAAACGTTCATAGAAAAGGTGCTACAAGAGCATTTCCACCAAATCATCCTGATCTACCACAAAAATATAAATCTATTGGGCAACCAGTGTTAATCCCCGGAACTATGGGTTCTGCCTCATATCTTTGTGTTGGTAAAAAGAATGCAATGGATCTATCATTTGGTTCCACAGCACATGGATCTGGAAGAGTTATGTCAAGATCAAAAGCTACTAAGAAATATTGGGGAGAACGCGTCAAAGAGAGTCTAAGTAAACAAGGTATCATAGTACGAGCTGCTTCGATGAAAGTGATTGCTGAGGAGGCACCTGGTGCATATAAAGACATTGATCAAGTTGTTCAGGTAAGCCATGATCTTGAAATAGTTGAAAAAATAGTAAGATTGGTTCCTGTAGGTGTAGTAAAAGGATAATTTCTTTTGAGGAATAATATTGATTTAAATATCAAATACTATTTTTATCCTAACTTCATTCTTTTTTTGTTCAATATTCATAAAGGAGTAAGTTATAGCTTTAACTTCAGTACCAGGTTCGTGTTTAAGCTTATTAAACTTTTCTCCTTTAGCAAGAGCCTTCAAATAATAAGTATTTTTTTTTTTAGTTATTGGTTGGATTTCAATTTTGTTAAATATTAGTTCCTCTACATCAAAAATATAGAGAAATTCAGATAAAAAATCAAATAATAATGCTTCCTTATCTTCAGCTTCAATTGTGAGAATTCTTTCAGTTTTAGGTGATATTGAACTTAGACTAGGAGTAATAGTTTCCATTAAGCTATAAACGGTTTGTTCAAAAGCCTCTTCTAAGGTTGCACCTCTAGCTTCGACTGAAACATCAGCAGTGTGATCAAGAAACTTATAACCTCCTTTCTTCATCTTTTTTTAGCAAATTAAGTATAATTCTATCTACTTGTTAATCTTGATATTAATAAGATATTTCTAATTATAAAAATTTCTAAGTACTTTAAATTGATAATAAAAAATAATAAAGTATGTTCTACACAATTGCGGATGACTTAATTTTTTATCAATTAGTTACATTTAAAAAAAAATATTCGAATTTTGAACTAAAACTGCGTGAGTATTTTTTTGAAAAAACAGAGGGAATATATCCAGTATTCGTTGTTGTGATAAGGCAATTCATCTTCTTTTTCGTTAAGAAGCAACATTATTTTAGCTCTAAAGTGTATTTAGATTCTATGAGAAGGGAATTAGGTGATAGAAAGATCAATATTTTGAGAATTGAAAAAATTCTAATTAATATGTTATTCAGTTTTTTCCCAGATTTAAATATTGAAAATGTTAAGATAGAATTTAATAATCACTCTAGGAACAGAGAAATTTCGATCTATTTTTTATTTTTTGAAGAAAGAGGGATTGCTATAGGGCGAAATGGAGATTATATTAGAGCTGTCAATGAAATATTTGAAAAATTCATTATGTTTGAAAATCAAAACACACCACTGAAGATTAAGTGTAAATTCAGGGATTCATAATCCTATCTTATTACTCCTCACCAAGGCACATCTTTTAAACCAATAACATAGGCAACTGTATTTGCTATAATGCTTACTGCCGGAGTCAAAATAATTAGAAAAATAATAATAAACAGGTCAGGTAAAAAGAAGAGGTTAGGAGCTATGAATCCTGGGATAGATATAAATAATAATGCTACTAGTGCAAAGTCTAACTGATCTACAATCCAAAATGGTGCTCCACTTTTAATATTGAATCTTCTTTTTAAAAATGATCCAATTAAATCACCTAATACCGCACCATATGAAGCTAAAACAATCCTTATAATTAAAACAAGGAAATTGATTGGAAATTCTCCTCCAACAAAATAATATTTAAAGATATCAATGTCTACATAAAAAGCGTATTGTCCTTGTGAGGTGGCATCAATAATAATCCCCCTGATTGGTTCCCATAACCCATTAAAAAGAAGAAAAATGCAAAATGATATGGGTATTCCAATATATAGTGGTCCTTTTAATCCACTCCAAGTTTTATGATCTCCCAATATTCTTCTACCGTCTCGAAGATTTCTACCACCATCTATTGGCTTTCCTCCCCCTGTTATCACCATAGATGCATTTGAAATGTATGCGGGAACAATGATTAAAAGGCTAAATATCAATAAAGCAACCCAATCAGCCCAATTGAACATTATTGTTATTACTATGAAACTTCCTAAAATTAAACAAGCAAATGTTATTGCTAAGATTACTGCTACTTTTTTATTGTTTCTTTCAGTATCGGAAAAGTTAGATTCAGCTGACAATAGTCAAAATTCCTTGATAAGAGTGTTTTTACATTATAAAAATAAATAGTTAATTAAATTAAACTTTTTTTAATAGAACTAGTTATTAATAAGATCTTAATAAATATTGCTTCATAAATAATATTCTTTTAAAATACCGACAATAATATTATAAATTATTAAAAAGATTCATCAAAATTAGGTATTAAAGCTTTAACATTTTTCTATTAAATTAAAGATTAATAATTAATTTTAAATATGCAATAGAAATTTTAAATATGCAATTAATATATTAAAAATTTCGAGTGCAAAAATTTCTTCATAAAAAAGGGAGTAGCGGAGTTATAATTGTTGAAAAATAATAATCATGATCATCAATTCAATATAGATAAATTTTATAAGAACTATCTTAAAGGATCTAAAATCTTTAATAATAGAGATGCGCTAGATGCGTCTTACATCCCCAATGAATTACCACATCGTGATTCTCAAATAAGAGATATTGCCGAAAAAACTGCCTGTGCTTTGTTAGGTGATACACCTCCAAATTTTCTATGTTATGGGATGACTGGTACAGGAAAAACAGCAACTATAAGATACGTGAGCCAAAAATTAGCCCAACAGAATTCAGAGATTAAGCCTTGGTGGATTTATATTAACTGTAATATTATATCTACTCCCTACCGTATTTTAGCCCACATTTATAACACAATTTCCCGAGGCGAGAAAATACCTCCTACGGGATTGCCAAAGGATATTATTTTCAAAAAACTTCTTGGGCTATTAGATTTAAAGATTGGGCATTCTGTTTGTTTTCTGGTTTTAGATGAAATTGATATTTTAGTTGATAAGAAAGGCGGAAATGAAATTTTATACGATTTAACAAGATTAAATGAGAATTTAGATAATTGTAAAACAAGTATGATAGGTATATCAAATAAATTGAAATTTAGAGAAAATTTGGATCCTAGAATCATCTCGAGCTTAGGTGAGGAACATATCGTTTTTCATTCTTATGATGCAAATGAATTGAGGGACATTTTGATTGAAAGAGCAAAAATTACATTTCAAGAGAGTGTTTTAAAAGAGGATGTAATTCCTTTATGTGCTGCTTTAGCAGCTAAGGATCATGGTGATGCTCGAAAGGCACTCCAATTATTAAGAAAAGCAGGAGAACTAGCTGAGAGGGATCAAAATAAAATTGTTTCAACCAAACATGTAAAAAAAGCTCAAGAAGATTTAGAAAATGATCATATCATGGAATATATTGAAGGTATGCCACTACAAGCACAACTTATTTTGACTTCCATTTATCTAATCTCAAAATTCAGTCCTGATCATATAATTATTTCAGGGGATATATATGATGTTCACTCAGAGATCAGAAAGTTGATACCAGGGACACGACAATTAACTAAAAGAAGAATAAGTGATTATATTAATGAATTATCATTAGCGGGGATAATCTCAGCCGAAATTAAATCGATGGGGCATTATGGAAGAACTAAGATAATTAAACTTGATATCGATTTGGAACTAGTTGAGAAAGTATTATTGGCGATTGACAAGATAAAAGGAATATTAAACCATAAACCTGTTTTTTTACAAACTGATAAAGTAAAGCTAAAAAATAATATTTTTAAAAAGTTAATTTAGGTGGTAAAATCCCACATTTCAACATCTTCTGCAATTTTATTAAGAAAGAATTCTGTAAGTTTCTCATTTTTATCTTTTAATAATAAAAATAGTTTTGCTATATGTTTACAAAATTTTTTATTATCAGCTCTTCGCGTTTCAAAATCATGGCAATTGTGAAGTAATACTTTAGCGTTAGTGTCAATTTTTATTATATAAGATTCTTCCTTAGAACCTTTGACTTTTGATTCGATAATTCCTGTTAAATGATCAAATATCAATATCTCAAAAGCAGTATCAGAAATAGATACTGATCTATTGAGTGTTCCCTTATCAACAAATGCATTAATCAAAACACTAAAATTTGTGGATTTTTTTGAAATATCATTTTTTAAGTGTTCAACTTTATTTGCAGTCTTAATATTTTTAAGAACCATAAATTTTCTTTTTTTTTGCCAATCCATAAATTGCTTATTCAAATTCTGCGATAATTTAAGATTAAGGTTATCATCTTTAATAAGAAATTTATCTTCAATGCATTTATTTATGAAAATTTTAGCTTTTTCTGGTGGATCGAGATATAAATCAAATGAAATTCTAAAAAGTAAATCATTATAAAATATATAAGGAAGATCAATAATTTTCCAAATATATAATAGCATTTCAGAATTACTACTTCGTGGAATTGCAAAATTCATAATAAACAATCTGGGTTTTTTTATAATATATGTAGAATAATTAAATATTATTTTTTAGGTCTAATTGAATTCCTTTAAGACTATCTAGTTCAATTATTGAGAGAATACCAGGGGTTGGATGTATCCCTAATGAATTCATAAAATCAGTTTGGGACTGAAAGCATCCAGAATTAACTAAAACAACATGATTATAATAATCCATTCCATTGATGTGGATGTGACCTGTATGAAAAATATCTGGAATTTTGTCTATTACAAGCCAATCTTTATTGGTAGGCGCAATTTGGGTTTTTTTTCCATAGATGGGTGCTAAATGTCTGCATTTTAATAGTTCAATCATTGTTTCTATTGGTTTATTGTTGTCCAAGCCGGGGATCATCATATTTAAATCAAGGATACTATCACCGTGAAAGACAAGCGTTTTTACATTATGTGTTTGTATAAGTGAGGGATTTCCAATACATGTTACACCAATATCTATAAGTTCTGCTGAATATTTTTTTGGTACCGCTGGTCTAGGAAGTGCATTTCTCACAGGTTCATGATTACCAGAGCTATAAAAAATTTTAATATAATCCGGAACTTTAGAAAGGATTTCTGCCGCTTTTTTAAATTGATTATGAATGTCTGTTATAAGAAGGTCACTCTTTTGTGTTGGATAAATACCTATACCATCTACTAAATCACCATTTATTATGATGTATTTAATTTTTCCTGCTCGTTCTCGTTGAATTTTATTGCCGATTTTACCAGTTAGAAATCTTATAAACCTTTCCCAAAGTTTTTCCTCAAATTCTTTACTACCTATGTGAGTATCAGAAAGTAAAACGACAGATAATGGATCCGGGGAAATATCTGGTTCAAAATCTTTTGGAATATCAATTTTAGTTATATAATTACAATAAATAATACCAGTTTTTCCTTTTTCTCCTGGTTTGTAGGTTCCTTCGATATAAACAATTTGATCGTTAATAGTTCTTTCTGCAATTTTTACATTTTCTTGATTTTCTGAGTCCTTTCGAATTAGTACATGAACATGGTTTGTAAGATCTTCCAATGTCAAAAAAAAATTTCCATTTTTGGTTTTTCGTATTTCATGGACTAATCCTATCGCTGATACTTCGACGCTATTTGTCAATCTTAAAATGTTATTAATATTATTAGCAGATAGAACATCCGGTCTTTTCCTTATTAATGTTCGAAGTCTATCGAATTTATCAACCGTTAATTTATAGAAATCTTCATAATCTCCATTTGTATAAAGTTTACCCGTAGGATCCATTAAAATATTATAAGAAGTCGTTAAATCTTTTGCAATAGGTTTAAAGGTTAGTGAGGATTTCGATCCTTCAATTGTTGTTCTTTGCAGTTTATTTTTTAATGGATTTTTAATTGAACTTGAATGGAAATTAGATAAAGCAGTTTTTTCTTTATTTAAAGCTAAATTATGATCTAATTCAGGCTTGATCTTATTATAATCTTGCATTTTTTCCTGTATATTCTCAGATGTTGCTGCGTTAAATGATTTAGATCTATTTTCTTTAATATCTCGGCTTAAATCTTTCTCGTGAGTTAACTTTGATTCCATTTTTTTTATTAACACATTTTGTAATGATTTCTGTGAATCATCTTTTCTAATATTGTGAAGGATCTCCTCGGTTAGATGACTATTGAAATTTGGAAGAAAACTAACATTCTTAATCAATGATTTAACTTTCTTTAAGGGATTATCCAAATTTAGAAGAATTTCTAAAGTTGAGGGCGTAATATTAATCCCAGAATTAACTAATTCTCTAATAATATCTTTCCTTTCGTTTAAATTATTGTTTTTCAATGTTATATTGTTTGTAATGGAATTATTATATTAATTGAACAATGAAATTAAATCATTTTTTATTAAAGGAAAAACAAATTTCCTTTTATAATTAGAGACTGTAGAAAATTAGCATTCTCCCTAAATTTATTAAAGAAATAGCTGATTAATAAATGAATTTAATTTAATTCAGAAAAATTAGTATATTAACTCTTAGTTTCAATATTTTCAATTTTCTAAACTTTCAAATTAGGTAATATTATGGTAGATATGAGTAAAGCAATGGAATTATACTTTAATTCTATTCAAAAACAAGTTGATGAATGTTATTCAATTGCAGAACATGCTCGTCAAAAAGGGCTTGATCCTGAATTAGAAGTGGAGTCTCCTCAAGCAAAAGATTTAGCTGGAAGAGTTGAAAAGCTTGTAGGACCTAAAGGTGTGGCAGATGTAATAAGAACATTAAAAAGGAATGGTTTGTCTGAAGATGAACTAGTTTTCAAAGTGGTTGCTGATATTTTAGATAATAAAATTGGAAATTTTGACTCTTTAGAAGCCCGAGTAGATAGGGCAATAAGAATAGGATTAGCTATAAAGACCATGGGAGTTGTGAGTGCCCCGCTTGAAGGAATTTCTAAGATCTTAATCCGAACCGACAGTTTTGGTAAAAAGTATTTATCCTTGTTTTTTGCAGGACCAATTAGAGCTGCTGGAGGAACAACAGCAGCTTTGTGTGTATTAATTGCAGATTATGTAAGGAGAAAATCAAATATTCCTAAATATAAAGCAACTGAAGCAGAAATTGGCAGATATGTAGAAGAAGTGAAATTATATGATAGAAATGTCCATCTACAATATCCATCATCCAATAAAGAAATAAGATATGCTGTAAGTCATTTGCCAATAGAAATAAATGGAGATTCAACTGAAGATGAAGAAGTCTCCGCATTTAGAGATTTACCACGGATTGAAACAAATCACATTAGAGGTGGAGCTTGCTTGGTATTAAATGATGGGATTCTCCTTAAAGCCCCAAAATTACTAAAAATTGCTAAGGCAATGAATTTAGAAGGGTGGAATTGGCTTACCGATTTGAAGAAAATAGCTCAAAGCCAAGAAAAGATGGAAAAAGAAAAAAAACAAGATATGAAAGAAGAAATTAAAATTCCTCCAAATTCCAAATATGTTGCGGATATTATTGCCGGACGGCCAGTTTTCAGTCATCCATCTATAATCGGAGGACATAGAATAAGATATGGTCGATCCAGAAATACTGGTTTGGCAGCTGGAGGAATTCATCCTGCTTCAATGGTCATTTTAGATGAATTTGTCGCTATTGGAACACAATTAAGAATTGAACGTCCTGGAAAAAGTACAAGTGTATGCCCAGTAGATAGTATTGAACCTCCTATTGTAAAACTAAAGAATGGTAATGTGATAAAAGTTTCAAATCCTACAAGAGCTAAACAAATATTTCCAGATATTGAACAAGTATTATTTTTGGGCGATCTACTGTTTGGGTATGGAGAATTTACAGAAAATAACCATCTATTAGTGCCATCAGGGTATGTAGAAGAATGGTGGGCATTAGAGTTAGAAAAATCTATTAAAGATATTAAAATCATAGATAAAAGGTTAAGAAGTTTTATTGAAAACCCGTTTGAAAATATACCTACCGCAGCAGAGGCAATTGACATTTCAAGAAAGTATGAGATTCCCTTGCACCCTAGTTATTTGGATTTTTGGGGCAATATATCATTAGAAGAATTGAATATATTAAGAAATGCACTTGCGAAGAATCTTTCTGAATCTCAACAAAAAATTACCTTAGATTATGAGAAACAAATAAAAAGAATATTAGAAAAAGCGTTCATTCCTCATAAAATAAGGGATAATAGAATTTTACTAAATTTAAAAAGGAGTTTTATATATAAAAAGATATTTGATTTAGAAGAAAAGAAGACAATAAAAATGGATAGAGAAGATGATGTTTTTACATATTTTTTTAAAATCTCTTCAATTAAAATCAAAAATAAAGCTCCATATTTTATGGGATCTCGAATGGGCAGACCAGAAAAATCAGAAAGAAAAAGTATGAAAGGAATTCATGCACTATTTCCTTTGAGTGGTGTGGTTGGTAGTTCTAGATTATTTGAAAAAGCTATGGGATTTAGTACGCGAAAGAATAATAGAGATGATATAAATTTAAAAAAAAAGACTTCATTCGATTTTGGAAACCAAAACAATGCTGTCGAAACTGGCAAGGTTAAAATTGATGTATGTAGGAAAAAATGTGTGAAGTGTGGAAAATCAAGCATTTTTAATATCTGTTATAACTGTGGTGGTCATACAGAATTACAAAAAATATGTACACGGTGTAAAACACTTTATCCTACTTTTGAAGAAAATTGTCCAAAATGCCAGAATTCTTTAAAAAGTTCAAGCGAAGCAAAATTCAATATAAAGAAATATGTGAACTCAGCTTTGAAATCACTTAATATGATGTTTCCCCAAAAATTTAAAGGTATCATTGGATTAACTAATGAATTCAAAGTTCCTGAACCCATTGAGAAAGGAATATTGAGAGCAAAAAATAATGTTCTGGTTTACAAAACTGCTGAGATTAGATACGATGCTACAGATATACCTTTATCTCATTTTAAACCAAGTGAAATAGGTACTCCTGTTGAGAAATTAAGAGAGATGGGTTATGAAAAGGATATTCAAGAAAAACAACTTATTGATGAGAATCAGATTTTGGAGTTGAAAGTTCAAGATATTATTCTTTCTGATGATTGTGCTAAATATTTTATAAAAGTTGCTAATTTTTTGGATGATGAATTAGAATTGTTTTATAAAGAGAAACGCTTTTATAATGCATCAACTAGAGACGACCTATTAGGACATTTAGCTGTGGGATTAGCTCCTCACACTAGTGCAGGAATAATAGGTAGAATTATTGGATTTACACCTGCGAGAGCGATATATGCACATCCTTTTTGGCATGCCGCAAAAAGGCGTAACTGTGATGGAGATGAAGACGGAGTCATGTTACTCTTAGATCCAATATTAAACTTTTCAAGACATTATCTCCCTAGCAAAATTGGTGGAAGAATGGACGCTACATTAGTAATCGGTACAAAAATAGATCCTAATGAAATAGATGTTGAATCTCATAATTTAGATACTTTAAATCGATATCCACTTGAGTTTTATGAGGCAACAGAACGATATAGTTCTCCATCTGAAATAGAATCGCTAATGAATTTAGTTAAAAGTCGTTTAGGAACACCTGAACAGTATGAAAATATTGGATTCAATATCCCAACATCTAATATTAATAAAGGTCCAACAACAACTGCCTATAAATTATATGAGTCAATGGATGATAAAATTGAAGCTCAACTTCACTTAGCAAAAATTATTAAAGCTGTAGAAGCAAAGAAAGTAGCTGAGAAAATTTTAACTACTCATTTCAATCCTGATATACTGGGTAATTTAAGAAAATTCGCAATTCAAGGTTTTCGATGCGTTAAGTGTAATGAAAAATTCAGGCGACCCCCCTTAGTCAATAGTGGAAAATGTCCTAAATGTGGAAATCGAATTATCTTAACGGTAAATCGTGGAGGCATTGAAAAATATATACCTCGTGCATTAAAATTATGTACTGATTTTAATTTAGATAATTATACAAAACAAAGAATGGAATTAATTGAAGAATATGTTGAGAGTCTAACAAATAATCCGAAAATTAAACAGCATAAGTTATCTGACTTTTTTTAACTTCTTCTCTCCTCATATCAATACTTCTTAATGCTTGATGACAAATATTGACACATCCATTCAAGTTTTCTAAAGAACATTTGTCTGGACTATCTTTCAAAGAATGAATATATTTTGAATCCTTACTTGAATGGAAGCAACTTACCTGAAATTTTGTCCTTGTTTTTCTAGCATATTTTTGAAATGGTTTATAATCACTTTTAGGTTTAATAACTTTGTTATAGATTTTTAAGGGTATGTTTAATTGACTTGCTGTTGCCGCAAATATATCATTCAAATTCTTGTTCATTTTACGCCTAAATATCAATCCAGATTTATTTAAAAGTCCGATATAAGAACCTACCATATCGATATTAATATTAAATGAATGATCGAGATCGTAAATCTTTTTCAGGCTTTTAAAATGATGTTTACAAAACGCCATTGAGCCCTTTAAACCCCACTCTTCCGCGCCAGGCCATAAAATCAGAACATCTATATTTTCGAGAGGATTTTTATTGAAAATCTTTGCTAATTCTAGTGAAATTGCAACTCCACTTGCATTATCAATTGCTCCTGATGATGGACGATCTTTAAAAACCAAATATAAAATGGGTACTGAAATCAACACACCTCCAATTGAAGAAAAAGCAATAAAAACTGTCAACAGACTTGTTACAGGAATTACTCTTAAAATATCGAGGAAGAATATGGCTGCAAAGACTATAAAAACTATACCATAAAAAACCACTATCAATCTATAGATGAAAAAGATAACAACTTGCAATCTATATGGAAGATTTGCAGAGATGGAATCATAATGAGCAGTTATAATTACCAATGGTCGCTTTTGTACTTTTTGTTTAGCTTTAATTAACGTAAAGATACTTTTAGATTGCTCTTTACCAATAAAACTGAGTTCTCGCAGCTTACTAAATGAAAATTTTATGATCAAGTAAGTAACTACAATTAATATCATGCGGAAAAGTATTAAATTAATTAGTATTAATATATAGCTTGTCCTCATGAGTATCGTAAGAGGTCCCATCCAATTAAAATGTTCAACCTCAGGATTGATTTTATTTTTTATTAATTCGCTTTCTATATAATTTAAAGCCTCTGTTTCTCCTGTAGAAGAAGCTGTTCTATTAAATGCTAAAGCATGTAGATGCTCCATTGTTTTTGGGTCATTATATAGTTGTATATTTGAGATACTAACCACTCTTTAATTTTAATATTTAATTTTTTCATTCATTATTAAAGAGAATTGATACAAATATAAATTCTCATATTATAGAAATTGAACTAATCAAAATATTAAGTTAGGTAACCCATATTAAAAATCTTATACTTGATAAATACAGGAGATTGTTTGAAAATAAAGATACAAACAAAAAAGGAATTTTAATATATCATCTGCAGTGATTATGTAAGTATTAATTTTAAAAATAATGTGCAGGAGGTGGGATTCGAACCCACGAATTTAGGTCGAGGAAGTAATTCCTTCGAAGACCTATGTCACTAGAGCCTCAGTTACGCCATAAACGTATTATTACGTACTATTCTAGCGCCGTAGACCAGGCTTAGCCATAAACGTAAGTTTACGTAGTATTTTGGCAACTCCTGCATTATGAAACAATTTATGTTCTTATAATTTAGAGTTGATGAAAAAGATAATGAATTTAATTTTTAAAATTTTATTCCTTTGAGATTTTTTTATTAACTAAGAACTATAAATTCTAATTCTATTGAATGTTTTCTTTTTCTATAAATTTTTATAATAAACCTATTATATACAATAATATATTTCTGTTATTTGATAATGAATTTGCAAACAATCTAAAAAGGTTGTGAATTGATGTCAGTCGATCGAAAAAAACTTGAAGCGTTGCTTAAATGGTATAAGCAAGAAGTTGGAGAAAATTTAATCGCGACTCTTATTGTAAATAGAGAGGGTTTAGTAATGTCTGCATTAAAAGGATCTGATGATGCAGAAGTAGAAGAAGATGTTATTGGAGGAGTTAGTGCATTAGTAGAACCTGTTTTGACTAGAATCACAGAAGAATTTAGTTCTGGTTCTTTTGGAACAGGAACCTTTGATACAGAAGAGCAGAGATTCATTTTTTGTGAAGCTGGCCCTGAAGCAGTTTTTGTGACAGTATTAAAATCCGTAGCTATGGTAGATCCCGTTTTTCCATATGCATATCTTGCTGCTGAAAAAATCGCCAGAATTTTTGATGGGAGATCAGTAAGCCCAGTTATTCCCAAATTAATTGCTGAAAGAGAGTCTCAAAACATCCCGAGAAAAGTAGACACACTCCAAAAGATTAAGATAGAATCGGGAGAATATGCTTTTAAATTAATACTTGGTGGTGAAGGTGGAGTAGGAAAGACTAGTATGGTTCATCGATTTGTAGAAGACTCATTTCAAACTGATTATAAATCTACTATTGGTACTTCAATAATGAAAAAGGAATGTGAATTTGAGGGTTTAGAATCAAAAGTTCGGTTTGTCATCTGGGATTTAGCGGGACAAGCCCAATTCAAACGAGTGCGACAGACTTACGTTGCAAATGCTGAGGCGGGTATTTTAGTATATGATGTTACTCGTAATGAAACTCTTGATAGTCTAGAAAACTGGTTTAAAGAGATTAAAAGCGTTTCACAAACAATATCAATGATCCTAGTTGGAAATAAGATAGATCTTGAAAATGATCGTGTTGTATCCACAGAGCAAGGAGAAGAACTTGCTAAAAAATTAAATCTTTCATATATTGAAACTTCGGCTAAAACGGGTGAAAATATAAATGATGCATTTAAAATGCTTGCCTTACAAATGATTAAACGTTATGTTTTTACTGAAGAAGTATGAGTAGAGCCTCTGGGGGGAATTGAACCCCCGATCTTCAGATTTTTCATCTATTTTTAAATACGAATCTGACGCTATACCACTAAGCAACAGAGGCAGAGTAATTCTTAATAATGCGAGTTTATTCAAAAATCATAATCATATAAAAATTTTAAATTTAATCATATGAAACATAATCCTCAAGTAGGAGAACTTGGCGAAATAAAGTTAATAAAACTGATTGAAGATTTAGTTTTAAAAAAAACTGGAAAACCACTTTTGATGGATGATTCTTTCTTTTTTGATTTTAAGAAAAGGAAATTGGATGGGAATCTGGTATTAAACTCTGATATGCTTGTATCTACAACTGATGTGCCCGCTGTAATGAGTTCTTATCAAATAGGTAGAAAATCAATTATAATGAATGTAAGTGATTTAATAGTTAAAGGAGTTAAACCTATAGGATTACTTATATCATTAGGGCTGCCAAAAAAACTTGAAAAACTTGAATTTATCAAATTATTGAATGGGATTATAGATTGTAGTTTGAAATATGATATGGATTATATTGGAGGTGATATCAATGAAACTAAAGAACTAGTTGTAAGCCCTACTGTTTTTGGATTTAATAATCCCTCAGAAATAATCTATAGAGAAGGTATTAAGGTAGGCGATATTTTGGTCGCTAACAACAAGTTTGGATTAACAGGAGTAGGATTTGATATTCTCTTGGAGAAGAAGGGGGATTTCAATGATTTTCCTAACTATAAAAGATCAATCATGAGTGTTTTAGAACCAATAATTTCTGAGAATGAAGCTTTTACTCTAGCTCAAAAAAATTTCGCAACCGCTAGCATAGATTCATCTGATGGCCTATACAAATCTTTAGAAGATCTAATGATCTCAAATCCAAATATAGGATTTGAAATAGAATTTAATAATAATTTAATTGATGTTGAAGCCATTGAATATTCAAATGAATTTAATGTTTCTTTAGAAGAATTAGTTTTCAATGGGGGTGAAGAATTTATTCATCTGTTTACAATTAATCCAAACGTTTTTGATGAAGCTCAAAAAGAAATTCAATCTATAAATGGTCAGATTTTTCGAATAGGTAAAATTATATCTAAGGAATATATTGCTATTTCTGAAGAGGGTAAAATAAAGGAAATAAATAGCTACGGTTTTGAGCATTTCTATAAAAGGGCTTAAATAATAATAGTTATAAATAAATTAATAAATTTATGGAAGAAAGAAACAGAGTACAATAAAATTTTTATATTATTATAGATTTATACTAATACAATTCAAGCTTAAACTTTTAGAAAAAATATAATGGGCTATTGGCGCAGGCAGGTAGCGCAGCAGGCTTTTAACCTGAAATTTATGGGAAGATCTCCCTTAAAAAGAAAGGTCAGGGGTTCAATTCCCCTATAGCCCGCCATTTTTTACTTTTTAGGCTATTAATACGATTACTAAATAATCATTAAGTTTAAGAAACATTTATGAGATCTTTAAATTTATAATAAATAATTAAGTTCCTCCATGACAATTTCATATGGAAAAATTAGAATTTAAATTACCCTCCGATGAACCTGAACAATTATTAGTGAAATCTCAAGACAATACTAACCCAAATTATGGATGTGAGCCCGAAAAAAGAAGTATTCAATCACTTTTGAACTATGGAGTGATAAATCTTGATAAACCCAGTGGTCCAACTAGTCATGAAGTTGTCTCATGGGTTCGAAAAATTTTAAATATCTCAAATGCAGGGCATGGGGGAACCCTTGATCCTAAAGTTACTGGCATATTACCATGTGCTTTAGGTAATGCAACTCGTGCTCTATCGGCGCTTTTAAATGCGGGTAAAGAATATATTGGGGTAATGTATTTACACACCCCAGAAAAAAAACAAAGGATAGAAAAAATATTTAAATTGTTTACTGGGAAAATCTATCAAAAACCTCCTTTAAAATCATCTGTTGTTAGAAGACTAAGGATAAGAGAGATCTATTATAGTGAAGTAATTGAAGTTGAAAAGAACCACATTTTATTTAGAATTGGATGTGAAGCAGGAACTTACGTACGGAAATTTTGCTTTGATTTAGGGGAAGCTCTTTGCACAGGAGCTCATATGCTAGAACTTAGAAGAACAAGAGTCGGTAGTTTTAAAGAAGTTGATAATCTCATATCTCTTCAGAATTTAAAGGATGCGTATACAATCTATCAAATGGAAGGTAATGATTATTATTTGAGAAAATTAGTATACCCTATGGAAAGGATGGTGTCTCATTTACCAAAAATTCATGTAAGAGACACAGCAGTAGATGCATTATGTCATGGGGCAGATTTAGCATCTGCTGGTATCTGTTATATTGATGCTAGGATAAAAAAAAACATGTTAGTTGCATATATGACTTTAAAAAAAGAATTGATAGGTTTTGGAACAGCGTTAAAAGATGCTATACAAATGCTTAAAGCTAAGTCAGGAATTCTTGCAAAAACTAATAAAATTTTCATGGAGAGGGGAACTTATCCACATTGGAAGAAGAAAAAATGAGTATTTTAAACTAGTCTGATTTTATACCATGGATGATAAGAAAAGTCATTATTACAGTAAATTTCCTGATGTTAATGTAAAAATCCATACTGTTTCTGAAAGTTTAAGAAGGCATCTATTCATTTTCAAGACAATTTCAGGGGTATTTTCGTACAACAAAATCGATCTTGGAACCAAAGTATTAATAAAGCATATGTTTATTCCAAAAGAACCTTCTGTTTTGCTTGATTTAGGATGTGGTTATGGTGTAATAGGAATTGTTTTAGGATATGAATCATATCAGAGTAAAGTTTATTTAATAGACGTTAATAAACGAGCCGTATGGTGTGCTAAAGAGAATATCAAATTAAATCTTCCAGATCAATCAAAAAATGTTATAGCTTTATCCGGAAATTATTTTGAACCTATTCAAAGTAAAAATCTTAAATTTGATGGAATATATATGAATCCTCCTTTACGTCAAGGAAGGAAAGATTTTTTACATCTGCTTTCTGAAGTACAAGATTATTTAAAAAAAAACGGTTCTTTCCAATTTGTAATTAGAAAAAAAATGGGAGCACCCTATATTTTAAAATATTTTGAGGATACCTATCCCGATAAAAAAGTTGAAATAATATGCAAAAGAAGTGGATATTGGGTTTTTAGATGTTTTCATTAGTGATAAATCAATTAATTCTTATTAGTATTGATAAAATAAACGAAAAATTTTTTAGATTGGTATCATTTGAATATTTATCATTTTTTAAAAAGTGAGGATTTTTCCTTGACTAAAAAGAAACAGATTGATGTTTTACTCCATAAATTCGTCCCTAAACATGTTCTTTTAACTAAAGAAGAATCGCAAAATCTTTTGGAAAAATTTCGCATTGATGTAAATGACTTACCTCAAATATTTGAAAAAGATCCAGTTGCGATTGCTATAGGAGCAAAAGAAGGAGATATAATAAAAATTGTTAGAGATTCTGAAACAACGGTTAAATCAGTAAATTATTATCGATATGTAAAAAAGGAAAAAGTTTAAAATTAATTTTTTATCAAAAAAAAAATATATTAGGGTTTATTGTATTTTGAGTTCTGGAAAATTATCAAATGCAGATAAATGGGTTATTTTAAAAAGTTTATTTGATGAAAAGGGATTAGTTCGCCAACATTTAGATTCTTATAATAATTTTGTTGAATATGAAATGCAAACGATTGTTGATGAATCTGGTGAAGTAATTCCCGATATACCTGGTTTTAAAATAAAATTTGGAAAAATTAAAGTAGGGATTCCAAAAGTAAGAGAAGCTGATGGTGCTACTATGGAAATCACTCCAATAGAAGCAAGGATTAGAGAACTTAGTTATGCTGCTGATATTACATTAGAAATGACTCCAATAACAATTGATGAGCGAACCCAGAGAGAAGAAGCAGAGGAAACTCTTGATATTTACATAGGAAAAATTCCTATAATGCTTAAAAGTTGCCGTTGCCCATTAGAAAGTCTTTCTGAACATGAGTTAATTAATAGAGGAGAAGATCCATTAGATCCAGGTGGATATTTCATAATAAATGGAACTGAACGAGTTCTCGTTACTCAAGAAGATTTAGCACCTAATAGAATTCTTGCTGAAGAAGCAAGTAGAAGTTCAAGTGCAACTCATCAAGCGAAAGTTTTTTCAACAAGAAGTGGATTCCGAGCACCAGTAACAATTGAAAGGAAAAAAGATGGAAATTTAAGAGTTTCATTTCCATCAGTTCCAGGTAAAATTCCTTTAGCAATTCTTATGAGAGCTTTAGGATTGCATTCAGATAGAGAGATTTTTGAAGCAATATCTGAAAATGATGAAATTCAGAAAGAATTAATTCCTGTAATAGATGTTGCTTCTGAGATCCAAGTTTTAAAAGATCCAGAGAAATCTCAACAAAATGCACTTGATTATATAGGAAAAAGAGTTGCAATTGGACAAACTAAAGATTATCGTATTAGAAGAGCTCTTCAAGTTTTAGATAGATATCTTTTACCTCATATCGGAAATGCTGAAGAAGATAGAATTAAAAAAGCTTATTATTTAGGACAGATGGCTCAAAAAGTAATGGAACTTGCTTTAGGATTAAGAGAACCAGATGATAAAGATCATTATGCAAATAAAAGATTAAAATTAGCAGGAGAATTATTTACTTCTTTATTTAGAGTAGCATTTTTAAATCTTGTAAAAGATATAAAATATCAATTAGAAAGAACTGCTGTTCGAGGAAGAGCTCCAAATATTAAAACTGCTGTAAGAGCAGATGTAATAACAGAAAGAATTAGACATGCATTAGCTACAGGTAATTGGGTTGGTGGTAAAGCAGGTGTTAGTCAACTTTTAAATAGAACTAATCATGTTGGAACATTAAGCCATTTAAGAAGAGTTATTTCACCATTAAGTCGAAGTCAACCACACTTTGAAGCTAGAGATTTACATCCAACTCAATGGGGTAAAATTTGCCCTGCAGAAACTCCAGAAGGACCTAATTGTGGTTTAGTTAAGAATCTAGGATTAGCATCAATAATATCTGTTGGAACGGATGAAAGAATTATTGAAAATATATTAATTGATTTAGGGGTTATTCCTATAAATGAAGTTAAGAATGTGAAGGGAGAAAAAGTAAAAGTGTTTTTAAATGGAAAATTAGTAGGTATTCATCAACAACATAATCCTTTTATACGCCAACTAAGAGAAAAACGAAGAAAAGGAGAGATTGGGCAACATGTAAATATTGGATATTATCATGACTCCAAAGAAATTCAAATTAATTGTGATGCAGGTAGAGCTACTAGACCTTTATTTGTTCTAAAAAATAAGAATTTACTTGTTTCGAAAGAAGATATTGAAAAAATAAGGCAAAACAAGTTTATCTGGTCAGATTTGGTTCAAAAGGGTGTTATTGAATATTTAGATGCTGAAGAAGAAGAAAATGCCTATATAGCAATGTTTGAAGAAGATATTTCCTCTGAACATACCCATTTAGAGATATCTCCAGCAGCAATTTTGGGAATTTGTGCATCTATTATTCCATTTCCAGAACATAACCAATCTCCTAGAAATACTTATGAAGCAGGAATGGTAAAGCAAGCTTTAGGTTTATTTGCAGCAAATATGCATTTGAGATTAGACACTAGAGGTCATACATTACATTATCCTCAACAACCCTTAGTAAAAACAAGTCCAATGGAGATTATTGGGATAAATAAAAGACCTGCTGGTCAAAATTTTATCATTGCTATGATGAGTTTTGAAGGTTTTAATATAGAAGATGCAATTATCATAAATAAAGCATCAATCGAGAGAGGTCTTGCTCGTAGTCATTTTTTTAGGACTTATGATGCTGAAGAAAGAAAATATCCGGGTGGAGAAGTTGATAAATTTGAGATTCCAGAAAGAGGAGTAAGAGGATTTAAATCTGCTGAATCTTATAGATTATTATCAGAAGTTGACGGTATCATTGAACCTGAAACACAGGTAAATGGAGGAGACGTACTAATAGGAAGAACATCACCACCTAGATTTATAAAATCATATGAAGAATTTGAACTAATGCAACCAAATAGACGTGAGACATCAAAAAACATGCGTCATAATGAACAAGGCATTGTTGATACAGTAATTATTTCAGAAACTGTTGATGGAAATAAATTGGTTAAAATAAAAGTTAGAGATTTAAGAATTCCAGAATTAGGAGATAAATTTTCTTCACGACATGGTCAAAAGGGAGTATTAGGATTAGTTGTTGAACAATCAGATATGCCCTACACGGCTTCTGGTGTTATTCCAGATATAATTGTAAATCCGCATGCAATGCCTTCAAGAATGACCTTAGGACAACTTTTTGAAGGCATAAGTGGGAAAATTGCATGTACAACAGGAAAATTAGGAGATGCAACCGCTTTTGAATGGACTGATATTACTAAGCTTCAGGAACAATTAGTAGCATCGGGATTTGAATTCAATGGAAGAGAAGTAATGTATAATGGAATTACTGGTGAAAAATATGAAGCAGGAATTTATTGTGCTCCAATTTATTATCAAAAGCTTTATCACTTAGTTGCAGATAAACTCCATGCGAGAGCAAGAGGTCCGGTTCAGATATTAACAAGACAACCAACAGAGGGCCGTGCTCGTGAGGGGGGTTTAAGATTCGGAGAAATGGAGAGAGATTGTTTAGTTGGGCATGGTTCGGCGTTATTGTTAAAAGAACGTCTCTTAGATGAATCTGATCGTACTGTAATATTAGTTTGTGAAAAATGTGGACTTCTAGCTGTATATGATAGAAATAGAGATAAACGATATTGCCCAGTTTGTGGAGAAGGAACAATTATTTCCAAAGTTGTATGTTCATATGCTTTTAAATTATTGCTTCAGGAAATGATGTCTCTAGGATTAGCTCCAAGACTTAAACTAAAAGAGAAGATATAATTTATCATTTTCTAATACCATTTTTTAATCTAATTATCATTCTAATAACCTATTAAAAAAAAAGAATATTAGGATGGATTATTATAATCCAAATTGAAGAAATTCATAAAGTCCAGGTATCATCGTATAAAGCAGAAATAGGAAAAATAATGTTAATAAAGAGATCCAAATGGAATTGTCCCAAGCTACATCTAACAAGTATTTTGTCAAGACAAATATAATCAGAAATCCTATGATAGGGGTTAATCGAACTAAATGATTTTGACCACTAAAAGCTATAACACTTCCAATTGCTCCTAGAACTGAATCTATTGCCGATAAAACAACAGGTATTATCAAAACACAAATTAAAGCTAAAAGAATTATCATAAATTTTTTATCGGAAGCTTTAGTTTTTGATACGATGAGTAAAACAGCTATGAAGATAATTAGAGCTACAATTGCGGTTGCTAAAATGAGCCATAATACAAATAACAGAGCTTCTGCTTGAAATAACATTTTTAAACTCCTAATTTTGTATCAAAATAAAATAAGAAATTTTGATTATAAGATGAAAACTTTTCTTCTTTTTTAAATATTGACAATCTCAACTAAAATAAAGAGTGACAATGAATTTTCTCTTCAAATGCTTAAAAGAATTAAAAAATTGATATCTTGAAAGATTATTTTTGATTTATTTAATCATAATCCCCATGAAAGCAATAAAAAGTGAATAGCAAATCCTAAAAATACCGCAGAGATTACTCCGCTAATGATTGATAGTTTAATTGAAATTTCTCTCCCATATTTAGTATAAATTACTAAAATTGTTAATGATATCAATCCTATAATGAGAAAAATCCACGCTAGAGCCCAAATAGTTAGAGAGGGAATATCAGTCATATTAAAAAATCAATTTTTTTGTAATCTGTATTTTTAGATATATTTTATTTTTTTTTAATTTTATTAATGAATAAAATTTATAATTATAATCTTTTGATATTTATTAAATGAAATTAGAATTAAATTTATAGAAAAATAAATGGATATATAATATGCATTTTCTAAAAAAAATTATTGAAACCCCAATTTTGGATGATCCTGCAAATAATCATATGGATATCCATCGGCATTTCTACAGATATTCAAGAGGAGATTTTATTGGCCCAGCTTTGAAAATAAGCCAAACAAAAGCAAAATTTACGCTAAAAGGTAGCCATGAATATGAAGATTTGATTCAAGAACTCGTTACTAGGGGAATATCAAGTGCAAATGAAAAATTTGAAATTAAAGGAAGATTAATCAGTGGAGCCGATATTAATGAAATTATTAATGATCTAGGATTTAATTGGAATCTTAAGCAATCTACAGGTCAAACAAAAA
>JABAHP010004023.1_pt1 | contig 24120 bp, 21 predicted proteins | sample 7062081 | NCBI WGS metagenome assembly JABAHP01 (sample SAMN14534357, study PRJNA622989) | marine sediment metagenome | biome: marine biome [ENVO:00000428]; feature: marine pelagic biome [ENVO:01000023]; material: deep marine sediment [ENVO:00002113] | place: India: Gulf of Kutch | collected...
GCGATTTTGTGTCCGTAGATTATGAAAATCGGACATTTTCAGTATTGTCGGACATCTTATAGATATCCTTTTGGGAATGGCGAGGGGGCTCTTTGCTCTCAAAGCGACGTTGAGGAAAAGGGGTAAATAGGTCAATATATCGATAATTCCCACATCAGAAAGGAAAATTTTGTCCATTTTAGAATTTCGATTCAATGTGTAAGAATTTATCCATATCTCTATCGCATCTACCCTGATGTAACTGTCTTGAAGCCATCCTATACCGGAAGGTTCAATAAATCCGAGATATCATTCGAACATGGAGTTTGAGGAGGAGGTGTCTCCTCCCTCTATGAGGCGTTGAGTTGGGCCCCCCGTCGACTTCAGGTGGTTTCACGCACTTCAGGTCCCTCCTGGGGATAGCTATAGTGATCCTAACTCTCACCATCTTCAGCTCGATTGGGGACGACAGTGCATCAGCGGTGGACACAAGCACACGTGTCCAGGATATCCCTGGTGATTTGGAATATGATATCCGTTTGAACCGGACCATATGGTCATCGGACACGCAGAGCGAGCCTAGCCTCAAACCACGTAATCACTTGATGAGCGCGAACGTTGACGGCGTCCCGGGAGATGAACTGTTGTTCGGGACGGCCAACGGAACCCTCATTGTCATTGACGCGGACAGGGGAGTTGAGCTGGTCAATCATACCGTACCTGGTCATTACATTTCCCAGCCTTACGTCGGTGAGCTAGATGGCGACGATAGCTCAGAGATCGTGTTCAGCTCCCACGAGCACCTCTACTGTTACGACTTCCAAGATCGGAAAGTCCAATGGCAGAGGCGGAATCTCGGTTACCCTTGCCGTCTCTTAGACTTGGACGATGACGGCAGGGACGAGATTCTCACGCTATCCTCAGGCAGGTTCCGCCTACTCGATTACAAAGGAGTGGAGATATTCAATGTCTCATTGGACATTTTCAACGATCCCTTAGGATACTTTGGGGAACCGATAGTGGAGGACATCGACGGGGACGGCGACCTTGAGGTGTTCCTTGTGGATAGACTACGAGGCTGGAGATGGCCCGCCTATGGTCGACACATATGGATTATCGACCTAGATTCAGGAGTGTTGGTGTACAGCAAGAAGTGCGACGAGCTGATATTCCAATCCGATCCGGTCCTTATCGCTTGGGAAGAAACTTACCATATCGCAGTAGGTCTTGATGGAGACGCCCGGAAATCCAGCGACCTAATGCTGTTCGATCCAACCAATATGTCCTATGAACTGTACAATTTCTCTATCCCCGATGTGAACACTTCCCGCGACATGTACGACCTGTGTCTCGTCCCCTTCGAAGATGGACCTTTCCTCATTGCCAGTGTTCATCATACTTATCTTTATGCCTGGTCGTTCCTCGACAAGGAGACGGTATGGCACCGGCCTTTGAATCACAGCCTCGCTGCAAGGTACAGTCATGCTGTCACCTGTGACATCGACGGGGATGGCGAGTACGAGGTGCTTGTTCCATCCGGACCCCTTCATATCATCGATGCTAGGACCGGTACTATAGAATCATCGATACCCTTCTCGAAACAATCCTGTAGCGAACATCGTATGACCTTAGGTGACTTCGATGGGGATGGCGTCACTGAGATCGTCACGGGGAACAAGAATTGGGTATATTCACAGACGTACGATATTGACCTCCATGATAACAGGCCGATAGAGATCATTATTGAATGGGCTTCAGATGACGACAATGTGGTCCTTTATGCAGGGCTCCAACACCACCTTGCCATCGTGATTATCAACGTATCCCTTGGTTCCACCACAATGATCGACATATCGATGTGGAATGAGGCCTCAGGTGCGTTCTGCTTCATCAGTATCGATCCATCGGAGGGGATGGTCACCGATTCGGGCGATGGGACAATGAATATCTCGAACGGCTCCTTCGCTTATCACGACACAGGACTCACGATCGTGCTCCCTATCACACCATCGTGGACCTTCTCCTTCGAGGGCCTTAATGATGTCGTGGTGAACATCACCCGGAGCAAGGGGGGTGAACATGGCAAGACGTTCCCAGATGCCTTCCGGGTCGAGAGAGACCTCGTGCTCGGAGGTACGCCCGCAAGTTCGTGGCGACAAGGTTTACTGTCGAATGGTGATTGGGTCCTACCCCAAACATCGATCGAGACTAGAGGTCTAGATGTTGTTTACGAGGGCACGACGGATGTCCATCCACCCCCTGATGCATTCTCCCTGGAGGTCTTCGATGGCTTGGCTACCATGAACATTACCTTCGAGGATTCAAAAGCCCAGATTGTTGGAACGCAATCTCCCGGCACTGATGGACCCTTCAATATCTCAATACGATTGGTAGAGATCCACAAGAGGTCGTATGGTGAGGGGGCATACAGTATCTCGCTTAACGTCGACGCCACTCCCCCGGTCCTCTTGGGACTGTATCCTGAGAATGGCACATGGTTCTCCGTTGAGGTCATCGTCATCGATATGCTCATCGATGATAAGGGATGCGGGATTGACACAGATTCCATTCGGTTCAAGATGTCCGGAGCCGGTTCTGGACCGGGCAATGAGTGGGAGGCGATAGAGAGGTACGAGCTTTCGAAAGAACCGATTGGTTGGGAGTTGTTCAGGAGCATGAAACTAGGTGAGGGGATGACCTTGCTCGAATGGGAGGTCCACGACCTGCTCGGGCAGTCTCTCGCCTTTAACATGAGCATCGGGGTTGACCTGCATGGAATATCGTTCCACGACTTCACTCCTGTAGGTTGGTGGAACAGAGGGCTAAACGGCATCCCTGTGAATGTCAATGTGTCGGACGAGGGAGGTTCTGGAATTAACACCAGCTCCATTGAGTGGTCCTATTCCCACAGCGACCTCCTCTCCTTCTCGGATTGGGTGCCTGCCCAGCTGACAGAGCACCAGGGAATCTACTCGGTTCACTTGAACTATACTGGCGTCGAAGGGATTACGAACCTGATAAGGTTCCGTGGACGGGACAACGCCGGAAACCAGGCCCTATCCAGCCGGGTGTACGTGGTCCAGATCGACAATTGGGCACCGAACGTCACTCTACTCACTGAAACTGCCTACTTGCTCGACCCCGAGATTGAGAGTCTGAAGATAATGATAACTGATGCGATCTCCGGAGTATCGGAGAGACTCATGGTGACGATCTTCAACATCGGGGCTGACACTGGGTACATTGCCGAGGTCACGATTGTCGAATCCTCCAAGCACAGTATGACCGTCGACCTCAAGATAGAGGACAGGATGGGTATAGAATACCGTTTGGAGGTCGAGTGTTGGGACGTTGCAGGCAATCGGAAAGGGCACAGCCGCTGGTTCGATCTTGACCAGCCCCCAGCGATAACTAGGATGTCCCCTGAAGAAGGGGCATCGTTCGTCGAGGGAACCGCCATCGAGTTCTCGGTCACCTGGGAGGATCCAAACGGAGGAGGGAACTCAGTCGAGTGGTGGGTAGGGGACACCCTGCTGTCCCGCAATGCCACTTTCAACACATCATCCCTCAGCGTGGGCGAACACTACGTGTCAGTCAATGTCAAGGACTTCCATCACGAGGTTACTCGGCGCGTTCTTATCGTGGTTACCGAGGAACCCGACGAACCCGAGGTACCCGAACCACCAGACGAACCTCCGGACCTTAAGGTCGAGGATGATATCTTAGACCCGCTTTGGCTTGTGGTTCTAATAATAGCGATCATCGGTATCGTCTCCTTAGTCATTGCATACCGCCTGAGGAAAGATAGGAGCGAAGAGTCCGGTTGACCGGGTTGTATTGGCGATACTTATCTCACCTTTATACATATTGATCACGTGGTGGCAAGATAATCTGAATAAAGATGAAAATCAGGATAACCTCGAGTATGTAACCTATCCATCCATCATCTGAGACTCTAGGTCTAAGATAGATTAATGGTATCGCAGCAGTTATTAGAATCCAATGTAGGGCGTACTGATAGTACCAAGGCAGTTTCTCCGCTGGCCACACCCAGGTGACCTTCGGCGCCCTCCCCTTCGGTGTCACCTTGAAGTACCGCTGCCCATCCCCCTTACGGTCCCCCATCACACCACCAGCCTGTCCACCTTCGAGTGGAACTCGTCGTCGCTGAGGATCCCGTCCCGCCAGAGCTGCACGAGCACCCTCATCTTCGCGTTCAGGCCGTCCTCGGACGCCTCCTCGTCCTTCTGCTGCTGCTTCCTGCTCAGCCTGAGGTCATCAGCCCGCTGCTGGTCCCGGGGCGTCACCGCGATGTAGCACTGGTAGGTGGTGGTGATGTCCTGGTGGCCCGCCCACCTCTGGATCATCACCGGGTCGTGGCCCTGGCGGTGCCAGCTGGTGGAGGTTATGGTATCATGATTATCGGACACAACCCAGTCCCTAGACCGGAGCCAGTAATTTTCCTAATAAGGATTGTCCGAAATAAAAAAGTAAAACGATCCGAATAACGTAAGTTCTGGTTGTAACAAGGTAACTGGTCTCCCACACGTGGTTGAATGTTATTCAATTCATTGAATGAAAGTAATCGTGATAGGAGGAATGTGCCAAGTTCAAATTAAGTCTCCCCACCACCATGTTCCAACTTGTTTCGCAGAGATTGGGGTGTCGCTGGTATCCGTCACAGTACACTCATAGTCGACCCAGATATCGCACATTTCAACGGGGTCGTCGATATTCTGTACCAGAATATTGAAGGTCTTCGTGTCATCATTCGGACTGCTGGGCGGTTGCCATTTGTTGACCTGAACATTATAAGTGTAGGATTGATTAAAGGCAAGATGAGACTGTCCAGAAAAAATGTCGAAGTATGCACCATTTTGGTATGCAACAGTGTCTGGAATTCTGCAATCGATTAGCCAGTCGAACTTCACATCGTTATTCATGTCAGTACTTACCGAGTAGAACATTACTGTGATGTTGAGTGAATCATCCGTCTCAACATCCCAGAAGATATCTATTCTTGTATCCGACGTATACGGATCGTCGTCGTAATACATATTCGGGGTCGCAGCGTTTCCATTCCACGAGACTGATGCCAAGCAATCCTCACTTGAAGCCGTTGCAGCTGTTACTGGTGCTGATAAAAACACCAACATGACTACAATTAGCCCAACAGTAATATTTACGCCTAGTTTCCTCATTTTCTATCCTCCTTTTGTATACCACAAATCCTCCTATCAGAGACACTAATCAAAGATTTGAAAAATATACTCTATGAAAGTACACCAGATTCTGGTGAATGAAATGACAATACTAATTGTTGTTACATTATTCAAGGTGGAACCCATGTGCCATTATTTTTTAATCGCTAGAATAATATCTTTTGTGATAACCTTCAAAATAATATCATTAGAGTGTAGAGAAACCATATACTTACGTAATTAACATCTAATCTCATCGGATTACTCACACACTTATATCTCATCGTTTCAATATATTAACCAACAACTCTTTATAATTCAATTAATAATCCATATCCAATGGAACTTGCGACCATTTCAATGCCAACAAGATTAATCCAATCATATTCATGTCGCCTTGTTTCACTTTTAATAATTGGTATTGTAATTATTATAATAAGTTCTACTTCTGATGTTGAAGCAGCAAGGGATTATGGACCCGAACATTGGTCTGAGGATTTCCAGATGACCCACGGAGATGCATTCTCTTATCAGTACCATGAGATGCTCAATATAGAGGAACAGACCACAGGTATGCTGAGTCTAACCTTTGAGAACAGCAACCGATCCTCACCTGCGATGATTCAATGGATGGAGACGGATAAGCTTGGGGGGTCCCAATCAGGATGGGACGATTCCGTATCATTCCCAAAGCACGATCCTCTGTCTGCAACATGGTTCATTTCCAGAAGAGCATGGTCATTTCATTATGACGAATCTCGCAATACAATTCAGCTATTCATGAAGACATATAACCAGGAATTCGGCATCTTCGAATTCGATTCAAAGGGAGATTTAATCCTAGAAAGACACATCAGCCTAGATGAATTCTACTCTGGAGCTGTACAATCTACGTTAATTGGTGATTCGATAGAATCTGTCTGGGATTCACAAGGTGTGGCCCACTGTGTCTTCTCAACAATCGAACGACTTGACAAAGACAATATCCATATTTTAAGGGCTTGTATCTACTATACGCGAATATCATGGCATCCTTTCTTCATTCAGTTTGAAAAAATCTACGAAATCCAACGATATGACGACACGATGATGAGGAACAGAATACCAAATTCATTAATCGGTATCGATAATGATTCTCGAGTTGTTGTTGCATTCATAAAAAAGATAGCAGACAATTACTACAGAACCCTGGGAATCCGGAGCCAGTCTGGTAACTGGACATTTCTCGACCTTGGAAAGGTTAGATGGAACTACTTTGGGGTCGGAACTTTCTATTCTGGATTGATTATTGACAATCAGGACGTGATTCATGTTGCCTGGGTAAGCCCGGGACCTTATCTAACATATGCCAAGGCCACGACAGAAGGCATTGTGGGTGTTGGAGCCAAAGACATTACGCTCCTAACCAATAATGATCATATTGACATGGTCCGTGTGGACATGGACATTACTTCTGATGGAGACATGCTATTCACTATCAATGATAATCCATATACAGCTTCCAATCTGCAGCTTGGTCCGGGGAACTCTGAGATACACGTATTAGTTCTCCCTGGGGATGACATTGCATCGGGAAGGGTGGTCGACCACCTCATTGTTGATATTCCCACGGCGACTGAGGCCGAGCTCTTAGAGGATCAGGATGGGAACCTGTTCCTGTTTTGGTTCGACCAACGCTCTGGTGTCACAGAGCTATACATGAGGTACTTGGCACGACCCGGAATCACATTCACATTCGACCCAATTATTTGGGCTATGGCGTCAACAATACGCCCGGGAGAAACGAAGGTCATCCCAATGGAGGTCCGGAATGTGGGCACTGTTGAGTACGATGTGGCCATCTACCCTGATACCAATGCATCATACCTGTGGGAAATCTGGTTGGATAGGTACGATGCGCACCTCGATGCCCATAAGGGAATTCCCGTGAACCTTACTGTGACCTGCCCACTCAATGCCTCGGATGGAGAGAGCGTAATAATCTGGATAAATGCCACTACATCCGACAGGGAGCTGTGGGCAAGCGTCTACCTTACTATTTTCGTCAAGTGGAGGAGAGCCCTGGAGGTCCACTGCACACCTTCACATCACATGATAGATTCGGGAGGGTGGGCTTACTACAATGTATTAGTTCATAACATAGGTGAGATCATCGAGGGCTTGGAAGTCACAGTCACCGGCACGGGATCAACAGGCTGGTACTTTTCTCCAGTGAACGCTTCACTGGAGCTCTCACCCGATGAGGTGGCTGCTGTCGAGCTTTCAGTGGGAGCACCTCTCGATGCAAGAAGCGACGACATCTTCACACTTTTACTCGAATTCAAATGGACAGATGGCTCGTTCGCTCACCCCGGATTGGTGTTAAGGACGGTGATTCGTCCAACGTTCTTTGTTACTATGGAGCTAAACGAGTCGACTGTCATCTTGCGCCCGGGGGAGGAGAGACATATTTGTGCAACCGTTGCCAACGAGGGGAACCTTCAAGGCACTGCATTCATTGAGGTTTCAATAATAACAGACCCTGGTGAGTGGCAAGTGCTACTGGCAGAGGAGACTGTCACCCTCAAGTCAGGGGAGCACAGGAATGTAGTGATGGTCCTGATTGCACCATCGCATGCATTAGGGGGTGAGATTCTGGTCGTAAGGATCCGGGCTTACTCTGTCAACCCGTTCAGCGAGGTTGTCAGAGAGGTGATGGCTCAGGTTCAGATTGTCCATTCTATTGAGACCATTGATACACTAAGATGGGATCTCTATCCTCTCGAAATATCATCTGTGGATTTTAACATTGCCAACAATGGGAATCTATACGAAACAATATGGTTTAAGACATATGGAATTAGCAAAGAATGGACATTATGGGTGGAAGATGATGGTGTCATGACAGATTCAATTCGCATCCCGCCTAATGAGGATGCTACTGTAGATATTTGGGTTTCAGCTCCAGCCACCGCTCAAACAGGCAGATATTCCTTTCGCCTATTCCTAGAAATCGACGGGACTGCATATTCATCGATAGAAATTGAGATTCATGTCAAGCAAGTGTTCAAGGTATACTTCTCTACTTGGCCAGAAGAGAGTAACGTATATCCAGGCGGGACTGTTCAGTTTGGGATTGATTTGACTAATTATGGAAATGGGGACGACTATCTAAATCCTGGTTTCTTGGGTGAAGTAGTTGATTATGGCCGTTTCGTATTCGACAATCGAGAGAATCTTGTGTACATGCCATATGATAGTGAGATGAGAGGTACGTTTCTCGCTCATATCCATAACGAAACGAAACCCGGAGAATATTCGATTGGGTTGATTTTCACATCAAAGGGCAATCCAGAATTCATTGTAAGGGAAGAAGTATCAATTTTTGTCGTGAAACCAGAGGTGGTTGTGTCCAATGTTGAAACTATACCGAGCCAAGTACAAGTCAATCAAGTGATTACATTAATTGTCACACTTTACAACCCAGGGGACCTTCAGGTTGTGAATGTCACACTAATCTTCATGGATGGGACAAAAGAGGATCTCAGTGTAATCGGTCCCGATGGAACTGCTCAGGCCGTTTTCACATGGGTCCCAAAACGGGACGGACCTAATCGTATCCATGGGCAGATAACATATGAACCTGGATCACAAGAGGAATCTTGGGAAGCAACTGTAGATGTACAATCTGAAGGAGAAAGTGAGGTAATGCCATATTTCCAAATCTCTCACATAATTATGATTGCTTTCATATCTTCAGCCTTGGTCATCATCGCACTTATCGTAAGGAGATATCAATCACAATAATAACGATATATTGGTTTGATATCAACTTGCTGTTGGATTGATATCGATACCTTGGAAATAATTTTGTGTTGACTTGGAGTAATCCAAAGAGGATGAATCATTATTTTAACTCCATATCGTATGCTCCTGTAACTCGTTTTCAAGCGACAAACGAGGGGAAAAGGAATTACTCATCACAAATGCGAGACCTGGTGATCATTGTTGCGAGTTCAAGTCCGAATGGAGTCAGATAATGGTATTTATATTCATTAGAGCTTTCATCATCAACCCTGACTACACGCAATTCTATCAACTTGTTGAGAGATCGAGTGACGGTCATATAAGGTTCATCAACACCACGGGAGATTCTAGCGATGTAATCTCTACATTGGTCACATCGAGAGAGGTACTCAAGGATACTTACATCAATTCCGGACATCAACGAGACGATGACACCACTTGTAGATGCAAGCACTTCGCATTTCCTATCTGAATAACTACAAATCGGACATGCGGATGAGATTATTCGCACATGATTATACCTCATAATTACCCCCTCAATGTTGAATGGAGGTAGATACCCCTGCCTTTAGGGCATTATCTTATCCGTAATGTTTTTTTTTTTTACTTATACCTTTCTATACGTAATATTTAATTATTTCAGTCGAAATGAAGAATAGTGGAAACATTGCTTTCGGCGCACCCAGCCTATCATCTCCGCCGAAAGGTGCTATACAGCAGAATTGTCCATCCGTGGTTGTCGGACACAACCCCATCCCTAGACCGGAGCCAGTATTTTTCCTAATAAGGAACGTCGGAATCCCCTCTTTACCTTTACTTAAGCCTAATGTAGTAATTTATTTATAGTAAATAATCAATATGGTTATTTAATGCCGAAAAATTACTACAGCCTCTCTCCTGTGGAACAGATGCTCCTTGATGTGGCGGTGGACATGGAACCTATATTCACAAGGGACCTAATCGATGCAATGCCAGATATCAATCCCCAGGGCATTAGGAACACCCTTTCGTCATTGGCCCGCAAGGGACGGATATCGAGGGTCAAGCGGGGTGTATACATTCGTTCCGAAGGTCGGGGGAAGCCCATCATCGAGAAGCCGTTCAGGCTCGCCCTCGCAATATTCCCAGGATACATCGCATTCGGAAGCGCCCTCACCCACTGGGACCTAATCGAGTACGAATCGTTCACGGTCTTTATCGGCACGAGGTCGAGGAGTGGTTCACTGGAGCTTGGCGAGTACACATTTAGGGCAATCTCCATGGGTAGGAGGGCCCAGGGAATGGTCTTCGAGGGCGGTTTATACGTTTCGACCTTAGAGAAGACTTTGTTCGACTGCCTCTACAAGCCCCATCATGCAGGAGGTTATCCCCTCGTGGCGAAGGCCATCTCCGAGGCGGAACCCGACTGGGAGGAGGTAGGTCGATGGTTCAAGCAGCTGGGGACTCCAAGCCTGAGACGCCGGGCTGGATACGTCCTTTCCATCGCGGGAAATGCGCCGAGATGGCTGCTTAAAGACCTTAGAGGGGAGGGTGGAAGCAGGATATGGTTGGACCCGACAGGCCCAAGGCGAGGGCGCTATGTCCACGAATGGTATTTGAACGATAACGTGGGGGGACTCGATGCAATCGGATAGACGATTCGCCCGGCAAGTGGCAGCCCGAACAGGTCTGGGAGTCAAGTTCGTCGCGAAGGACGTTATCCTGTCAGGAGCGCTGAAGGGTCTCGAGGGGATGCTGGACGAGACGTACGTGATGAAGGGAGGAACGGCCATAGCTAGGACTGGCTACCTCGACACGCCCAGATTCTCGGAGGATGTCGACCTCGATATCTATTCAGACCTTGACCTCCGTGAGCTCGGTCGCATGTTCTCTCGACTCCTAGAGAGCCTAGAAGAATTCGAACTCTCCCCACCAAGATACAAGGGATTGGGACTGAGGATCGATGCCCACTACAACAACACCTTCGGAGACCGGGACCGGATCCGGCTTGAACTGTCCCCTCGTCCGGTGACCGGGTTCGACCGGGACGAGGTAATGAAGACCCTCCTCCAATCGCCATTCACCGAGGGCGAGGCTTCCCTAATCAGGTGTTACACGCGGGAGGCGCTGTTCGCTAGAAAGGTCCATGCAATATCTGGAAGATACGACGGTAAGGACCCCTTCGACATAAGAGGACTATGGAGAGGGGGAATAAATCCAAATGATGCAACGGTTGCACTTGCTAGCTACTGTCGAAACGCAGGTCTTTCGGTTAGCGACATGATGGCATCCGCTGAAGATAACCTCAGCAGGATGACGAACGATATCAAAGCCGTGGCGAACTCGACGAACCACTATATACCTAGGTCGAGTCGGCCCGAATGGGGTGCTCTCCTCGAGGATGTCGGGACAATCCTTTCCATGGTTCGGGAGAGGATTCGATAGAATTCATCCTCTTGTAAGGACTGTCAGGCCCTACTCACTTCTTCCCGAACTTGCCCTGGGAGGCGACCTTGACGTACTCCGAGAAGGCCTTCTCGGGGTAGGCTCCCTCTATTGAGAACTCCTCGTTGATGATGGTCTTCGGCACGCCCATCACGTCGTACTTCTGGACCAGTTGCGGGAACTCGGTCATCTCCACCATGTCGGCGGTGATGGAGGGGTTGAGCATCGCGAACTTGTGGGCGGACCTGACCATCTGGGGACAGTAGGGGCATGTTGGTGACACGAAGACCTGTATGTGGGTCTTCTCGTCGATGGGCAGGATGTTGCCCATGGTCTCGGGGTCCATTTCAGAGGTGCCCCACGAGACGTCGATGATGTCCTCTACTATCACGGTGAACTCGTAGCCCATGGGCATGCCGAAGTATCGTATGCCGTGGTCGTGGTCGCCGATTATCTTGATGGCCGGTATCTTGTCGATGCCGTGCTCGTCCGCCTTGTCGCCGTCGGCGACCAGGTCGTAGACCTCCAGGTGGATCTTGTCCGAGAGGGCCACCAGCTCCTCTAAGAACGCCCGGGTCTCGCGGCAGTACATGCACTCGTGCTCCTGGGTGAAGAACACCAGGGTGACGTCCGACCGCATCCTCTCGGCGAAGGTATCCTTCAGGAACTCCGCGTCCTTCTCCTTGATGAGTGCCATGTGATGTTCCCCCACCGGCGCTCGCCGGCGGATGCCCATGAGAGCTAGGTCGTTAAAATAACTTTGACCACAAGGGTACGGAGTGGCCCCTCACCGATTGATGAGCTCGTACCCCTTGACCCCTGGTCGCATTATCTCGGCCCGTCGGATGCACATCTCCAGCAGGGCGTAGTCCGGGTCCTCGGGACCATCGAAGTAGTCCCACGCGAAGCCCGAGGCGTCGCCCACCTCCTTTCGCAGCTCCAGGTCCTCCACCATCATCACGTGGCCCATGAATCTCACGTAGCCCTTGCTATCATCATCCTCGAGGATCAGGTAGAACTCGAACCTGGGGTCGAGGCTGAGATGCCTCATCTTAGAGTCCCTCGACCCTGTGAGGGCGTAGACCTTGCCCTCGTGGGAAACCATGGTGACCGGTCTGACCCTCGGGCCCTCGTCGCTGGCGGTCGCCAGGGGGACCACGGTGTGGTCGCCCAGCTGACCCAAGGCCCATTCCCAGGTATTCCTGTCGTTGCCCAGTTCCCTCCGGGGCCAATCCCCATCCGTGCCCTCGGACATAGAGCGCCTCCCTTGTAATGGCATGGCTTAGCGCCATATATGGTTTGGGGGCCGGTGGCCTCATTAACGGCCTATGCCATGCACCCTCCCATGAACGTCCTGCTCGCATCCACCTCCCCGCGTCGCATCGAGCTCCTGAGGGGCATGGGCCTGGACTTCCAGGTGGTCGACCCGAACGTGGACGAGGCAAGCGTCTACATGCCCGACCCGAGGACCATGGCCATGGCCCGGGCCGAGGCGAAGGCGCTGACGGTGGCGGCCCGGGAGAGGGGGTCCGTGGTGGTCGCCGCCGACACCGTGGTGGTCCTGGACGGTGATGTCCTGGACAAGGCGAACAGCGCGGACAAGGTGAGGACGTTCCTGAAGCGTCTCTCTGGCAAGGAACACCAGGTTTTCACCGCCGTGGCGGTCTGCTTCCCAGGGTTCAACGACGCCCTGGTCGAGGTGGACGAGGCCACCGTGACCTTCCGGGAGCTGAGCGAGGACGAGATCGAGTGGTACGTGGGCACCGGCGAGGGCGAGGGCAAGGCCGGAGGCTACGCGGTGCAGGGTCTCGGCAGCAAGCTGGTGGGGAGCCTGGAAGGCGACCGCGAGACGGTAATCGGCCTCCCGACCACATTGTTGTCGCGGATGCTCGAGGGTCAGTGACCATCATCGTCCCCGTCACTGTCGTTTCCGCCGGTCGGTCCCTTCCTCATGAGGTAGAACAGGACCAAGAGCACCCCGAGCGCCAGGGCTACCACGGTGCCGATGGTGTTCATGTCCTCCTCACGTGGTCTGTTACGGGCGCCTCCTCGTCGTCGACGGATACCGCCCTGGGGGGAGGAGCGCCTGAGGGAGGTTGCCCCATGTAGGTGGGGGGTGGAGCACCCATGCCCTCCATCGGGGGCATCCCCGTCGAGGGTCCGGAAACCCCCATCTCGGGGGGAGCCATCGTGTACGGCTGGGGGTACTGGTACCCGCGCCTCTCGTCGAACTGTCCCCAGGAGGTGGCGATGAGAATGAGGGCGATGACCGCAAGGACCAGGATGATGACGCCCAGGAAGTCCAGGTCCACCATCGAGAAGGCCCCGCACGTTATCAGCATGCCGTTGGCCACCAGGGGGGCGAACCTCCACGTCCGCCGGGCAATCGCCACCGTGGCCACCACCGCCATCGAGAAGGCGATGAAGCAGAACGCCCCCAAGGCGACCCAGAAGTCCTCCCACCACAGCCCCTCCACCGTATAGAAGATGCCGGCGATGAGGACGAAGGCGGCGGAGATTAGCATCAGGACCGCGCTGGCGATGGCCGCCGCCCTCTTCCCGGTCATGGGAGGGGCGTACATCACGGGCCCCCCGAAGTACGGCATGGGATAGGGCCCTTGGGCGGGCACGTGGAAGTGGATGCTCCCGTCGCGTCCCGAGACGGGTGCCTGTTGGGGTCCGGGGACCCGCGCCGCTCCCGATTGGCCACCCAGAGGCAGCCCGCAACCTGGGCAGAAGTTCATGCCCGGCCTCAGGGCCCTCTGGCAGCTGGGACAAGCGGTCTCCAACCCTGTCACCCCCATTCCGATGGTCTTGCCGGTATATATCGGTTGTTCATTCGTATGCTGGCTCATTCCACGGGAGGCGAGATGCGCCCCTTGAGCGGTGTCCTTGGGTCCGACTCCCTCGCCTTCCTCCCCTCGTAGACGGGGATGGCGTAGTAGAGTAGGGCCAGGGAGACCACCGAGAGGATCAGTATGTAGACGGTGATGACCATGAGGAAGGGTTCGTATGCCAGCGTGCCGAAGTAGGCCACCAATAGCATCACTGGACCTGCAACGGCAAGCTGATACCTTGTCAATCGCAACGCGCAGTACGTGCTCACCAGCGAGACGGCGAAGGCCGAGACGAACATGGCGCCCGAGAAGAAGGCGCCCATGTTGATCACCGTGATGTCCTCCTCCGTCTCCCAGTCCCACTGGGTGTCCCACGCGTCCCAGTAGAGGACCATGTTCCCGAAGATGAGGCCGAAGACCCCTGACACCAGGATCATCGCCCCCGCGGCGTAGCTGGCCGTCTGACGGGGGTTCCTGGGCGGTCTCATGTAGGCGGTTGGCATGGTGGGAGGGGGAGCCATTGTGCCGGCAGCCCCGATGGCCGTACCGCAGTTGGCGCAGAAGCTGGCGTCGACCTCCAGCTCGGCACCGCATGAGGCGCAGGGTCCGTCGGTCATGAGGGCCCCCCCCTGCGCCTCCCCACCGTCCTTGGCATCCCCACGTCCTGGGTGCGCGACCATCCATAGTTGTCCGTCGGGTACGCGGGGTGCCCCCTCCCTGGGGGGACCTTGGGCTCTGTGAACGAATCCTTGGACATGAGGAGGAGGATCACGGGTAGGATGGCCAGCACCAGGACGAACACCACCTGGCCGTATTCCTCGTCCAGCCACCTGTGCCAGTCGGCCTGAAGCAGAACGGCCACTGCCAGTAGCAAGAGGGCACTGACCATGGCCAGGGTGAACCTGGTACCCTTGGCGGAGGCTATGCCCCCAGCGATCCCCACGCCGAAGGCGCCCATCATCAAAACCGATGCCATCACCCATTCCCAGTAGATGACCCGCTCCTCGTACCAGTCGTCCCCCTGCCAGACCTCCTCCCATCCTATCGAGCGGTCCGCCATGTAGATGATGCCGAACACCAGGACGATGGAGGCGTTGAACAGGATGAGGATGCCCGCCAGGGCGGCCAGGGCCCGCCCGTGCTCCATGGGGTAGACGGGCACCTCGAGCCCGGGTCCGGGGAGGACCGGGAAGGGGGGCACCACGGGCTGGAAGGGCGCAGCCGGACCGCTGGTGGGCGGGCCGGATGCAGCGGCCGCCTTCAGGTCGAGACCGCAAGAGTGGCAGAAGGAGGAGTCCTCCTCCAGAACCGACCTGCACCTGGGACACGACCCCGACGTCAAGTTCCTGACCCCGGAAAGGAAGGGCCTGGCCCCGTATATGAGGTTTCCGACTAGGTACACAAGGCCCGGCCTGCGCCCTCACGGTCTGCGGGCAACGTATGTGAACTCCACGGACCTGCGGTCGGCCCGCTCGACCCTGAGGCCCGCCTCGCCGATGAGGGCATCCACCTGCTCCGGCCGGTACGCGTCGGGATAGGGTCCCAGGTAACCGTGCGTCGCTATCCTGCCCCTGGTCATACGGAGCCAACCCACCAGGAGCCGCAACCGCCAGTACGGATAGGCCCTGTTGGAGTCCTTGAGGAACAGGACGCCCCCGGGCCGCAGCACCCTGACCACCTCGGACATGCCCTTGGGGGCGTCCTCCCACTCGTGAAGGTTCTTGAGGGCCACGACCAGGTCTACGGAGGAATCCTCCATCGGGATGTCCTCCGCCCTCCCCTCCACCAGCTCGTAGTCCCCCTCCTCCTCCCCAAGGACCCGTCGTGCCAATGCCAGCATGGACGGGGACGGGTCGAGGCCGACGAGCCTGGCCCCCGGCAGGGCCCTGTCCAGGTGGGGAAGGAGCATGGCTGGGCCGCAGCCCAGGTCGAGGATGACCGGGGCATCGACTCCATCGACCAGCTCCCTCACCCTCGCCGCGACGGGGGGATAGCGCCGGTCCGCGTCGAAGCGGGCCTGCTCGAGGAAGAAATCTGCCTTGTCCCCGTCCCAGGAGTAGTCCCTTGACCTCTCGTGATGGTGGTGATGGCCGTGACCGTGGCGATGGCCATCGTCCCTCGCCATCACAGCTCCCTCCGGTCCACGGGACTTCCCCAGTTGGCCTTCCGCTTGATGACCTCCTCGTAGTCCGGGTCCACCTCGAAGCCCACCACCCTCCTTCCCGTCTGTCGGGCGGCGAGGATGGTCCCACCCGACCCCGAGAACACGTCTCCCACCAGGTCACCCTCCTTCGAGGAGGTGAGGACCATCTTGCGGAGGAGCTTCACAGGGAGCTGGCAGGGATGGCCCTTGATCCGGTCGGGGTCGTTGCCCCGGTTGTACTCGGGGAAGAACCAGACATCCCCGTCCATCCAGCGCTCCTCCCCCTCCAACGGGAAGGGGTCCACCGGGTCCTCGGCGTCCGCCCCTTCGTCCCACACGTCCTCCTGGTATTTCTCCAGCCTGTTGAAGGTGTATCCCTTCGGGTCCTTCACCAGGAGCAGCACGTGGTAGTGGGACGTGACGAAGCGGCGCTTGGTGTAGACTCCCCAGGTGTAGCGCCACACGATGTGATTGAGGACGTGGAACGGGGAGGAGTGCACGGCGCCCAGTATGTGATGGAGGTTGGTCCATCCCGAGACTATGTACATCGAGCCCGCGGGGGCCAGGGCGCGGTGGCACGCCTGGACCCAACGCCTCGAGAAGTCGGCGTAGGCATCGTCCGTCATGTCGTCGGAGTACAGCTTGTACTCGGAGGACCCGTACTCGTGGGACGACTTGTCGAACCCGATGTTGAAGGGCGGGTCGGCGATGATCAGGTCGAAACGACCCTCCCAGTCGGGCAGGGTCTCGAAGATGTCGCCGATGACCAGCTGGTATTCCTCCTCCGCCATCGTCCCTCCGTAGGACAAGCTCGCTGATAAGCGTTTCTGGAGCTTCCCAGGTAACATCCCATTCAATAAATTATAAAAGTGCCCGCGTTCTATCCACGGCCATCGGCATCGAAGATGCTGGCTACCCGGAGGTAGAATGACATGGTCCCAGAAAACCGCGGCCTGGTCCTGCTCGGCGCTTCATCGATGGCCCTGCTGGCCCTGGCCCTCATGGTCCTCGCCCTCGCCCCCGCCTCGGCAGAGAGCATCGACATCTACGAGTTCGAGGAGATATCCACGATGTACGGGGCCAACGCGGTGGCGGTCAACGCCCAGGGCTCCGAGGGTGTGGTGGTGTGGTCGGAGATGAACAACACCACCCGCCTATACGACAACTACGTGTTCACCACCTCGGGGGCCGGGCTGAACCAGCGGGCCCTCTACAAGAGCCAGTCATGGTACTGGAGGTCCGCGGGATACGACCCCTCGGGCAGCACCTGCCTCATGGGAGGGACCAGCGGCATCCTCTACCGCTACGACGGCAGCACCGTGACGTCGGTCAGCTCGGGCATTCCCTACGAAATCGTCGATATAGAATGGCACCCCACCAGCGGCACGGCCTACCTGGGGACGTCCACCAGCAGGATATACCAGTACAGGTCTGGCTCCATCTCCCTCCTGACCTACACCACCAGCTCGGTCTACGACATGGACATGAGGCCCGACGGTGGAGAGCTGGCGATCGCCGCCTACAACTACGTCCAGCTTTACAACATATCCCGGGACGAGATGGACACCCTGTCCCGGCCCACCGACGATGACGGGAACGAGTACTACTACGTGTACGCGGTGGAGTACGCCATCGACGGAAGCAACCTGATGACGAACTGGTACAACTGGAGACAGTACGCCATGCTCCGTTTCGCCAACGACAGGTGGCACGAGGTTGCCACCGTATCGGGGCAGGTGAGGGTCATGCTCTTCGAGAGCGAGGGGACCTTCAGCCTCCTGGGGATGAACAACAACCTGCAGTACATGCAGGGTGGTAGCGTGTCCCCCGTCTCCGACTGGTTCTCCACCGGGGCCAGCAGCGTCAACGACCTGGCCTACAACACCAAGGACTTCTACTTCCTCATAGGCACCCCCGACGGGGTCTTCAAGTTCAAGCGCAAGCCCAACGTGAACCCGTGGATGGACCGTCCCATCCCCGACCTGGAGTTCGAGGAGGACGTGCCCGACGGTGGCGACAATCTCCTGGACCTCTCGGTCTATATCCGGGACGACAGGAACTTCGACAAGCTCCGTTTCGAGATGGACTTCGAGCAGGACCCGACCCTGATAGACGGTGAGGTGGACGGCCAGTTCCTGGACTTCACCCAGATGGTGGAGCACTGGAACGGTAGGATGACCTTCCGCCTGAAGATCTGGGACTCGGGCGGCGACGACATCCCAGGCAGCGCCGACGACCTGTTCAACCGGACCAACTTCTTCAACGTCACCGTCAGGCAGGTGAACGACCCCGTCCAGCTGATAAGCCTCGGGGAGAAGGAGTACGGCGTCGACGACCTGATATGGTTCGTGAACGAGGGGGTCTGGCTGAACCTATCCATCGTCACCGAGGACGTGGACAACTACGACGAGGAGATACAGCCCCCCAGGTTCTCCTTCAACAGGAGCATCCCCTCATTGAAGGTGGACGCAACGGAGATGATGGTCACCTTCCTTCCCCGGAACAAGGACGTGGGCTCGGTCTACGTGAACATGACCGTCACCGACGGCTTCGGGTCATTCGTGTACGCAGAGATGGTCTTCCACGTGAGCAACGTGAACAACCCCCCCAAGCTGGTGGGTATCCGGGACAGGACGGTGAAGGAGGACAATGAGCTGAGGTTCAAGGTCTCCGCCAAGGACGAGGACCTGGAGATAGGCATCGAGAACTACCTGGTATTCTCCACGAACCGCACCGATGGGGTCGGAGACGACGACCTGCCCAACTTCAGGTTCGAGCAGGACGGCTCCGACCCGACCCGCATCAACGTTACCTTCAATCCCACCAACGAGGACGTGGGCGACATCTACGTGGAGTTCCGAGTGTCCGACGGCTTCGGGGCACCGGGGGAGTGGCAGGACGTGAGGTCCATGCGCATCACGGTGCTCAACACCAACGACGCCCCCGTCCTCATAGAGGTGAACGGCGTGAGCACCCCTGGCATCACCGAGTTCCCCATGACAGCCATCGAGGACAAGGAGGTGTCGGTGACCCTCCTGGCCCACGACGACGACGGGGATTCCCTGATCTACTACGTGGACGACGCCAGGTTCCGCCTCTCCCAGCCCGGCGGGGGGAACATGGCCACCATCACCTACACGCCGGGAGAGGGCGACGTGGGTGTGCTGTTCGTCACCGTCAGCGTTTGGGACGTGTTCAACACCTTCGACGACCTGGTGCTCAACATCAGCGTTCAGAACGTCAACGACCCACCGTCCCTCGTGCTGTTCGAGGCGGTGGACGTCTCCGACATGGACCAGGTGGAGTACACCCTCTACGAGGACGTGCTGTTCACCGCACCCATCAGGGTGGTGGACGTGGACTCCCACTCCATGTCCTTCTCCGACTCCGGCGATATCTTCACCTACGGGCTACCCGGCGACCCGATGGTCGCCATCGCCAACTTCACACCCACCCAGGCCGACGTGGGGCAGTTGACGACCATACTGGAGGTGGACGACGGGGACGGCGGGAGCGACGCGCTGGTGATAATCCTGACCATCGTCGGCACCAACGACCCTCCGGGCCAGCCAGAGGTGACCCAGCTGGCCTTCGACAGCCTCACCGTGCCCTTCCGGGCCACCCTGGTCACGGACCCCGATGGTGACACCCTCAACTACACCTGGGACTTCGGCGACAACAGCCCGCCCCAGTCCGGTGACTCCCTGACCGACGTCTCCCACGACTATCCCCGGTCGGGCAACTATCAGCTGGTGCTCACCGTGGACGACGGCAAAGGCGGCGTGTCCACGGCAACCTATGACGTCATCGTCACCGCCCAGGAGGGCGACCCGCCGGAGACGGATGTGGAGGAGGGCCCCGTGTGGCTGGTCGTGATACTGATCATCATATTCGCGGTGATGACGGCGGTCATCCTGACCCTGTACTGGAAGCTGCCGCGGGACGGCGGAGGGGACCTGTGAGGGCGAGGGTAGTCCACCGGCAAGCCTTTTATGCCCGCCCCACCATGCGAGCCCGATGGACCCAGACAGGCTGAGGAGGTTGGTCCTTCCGGTGGTGGCCCTGGTGGTCACCCCCATCGTGCTCATCGCCATGGCAGCGGGAGGGCTCGGCGTGGTAGGGCTCGCCGGCTACCTGGTCGCCTTCTTCCTCCTTGTGGTCTGGGACCTGTTCGCCACCTGGAGGGCGGTGACCAATGGCTTGGCCTCGCCGGGTGGGCTGCGGGCCCCCCTGAACCTGATGGTGGTGGCGGCGTACGCCTTCGTGTTCCTGACCTGGGGTCCGGGCGTCATCTACATGTGGGGCTCCCCAAGGGCCCTCTGGGCCCTCGCCTACGCTGTGGCAGCGGCAGTGACGGTGTACCAGCTTTGGAAGCGCCCCTACACCCGAAGGTTCCGCCATCACCTGTTCGCGGTCTACAATGTGGTGGGCGCCATGGCCTTGGGTGCATGGGCCCTCGCCGACGTGGGCTCCCCAGGCGTATGGCCCCTCACGATGGCCGCCCAGGGCTGGGGCATAACCCAGGCGCTCCTCTACATGTGGGGAGCGTACTTCGCTCCCATCTTCTTCCTGCCGCCGCTTCTGGTGTACGAGCCCTACGTCCTGCGGGATGAGGAGGTCGACCAGCAGCTCTCTGTGGACCCGGATACCGGCGTCGTGCGCATCTCTGCGGAGGGGTCCGAGGCGACCGAGTCCACACCCTCCCCGTCGGTTCCGACCACCGCCCCTTCGATGAGGAGGGGCCCCCTCAGGCGCGTCACGTCCTTCGCCTTCGACGCGCTGCTCGGGGGACTGGTGGTGTTCCTCCTGGTCTTCAACGTCGTCGGGGCGTTAAACCTCGCCTCATGGAACGAACTGCCTGACCCCGAGGGTGCCGTCTACGGTCTGAACGAGGACTTCGAGTTCGCGGCCATGGGCAGGGCGTTCACAGACAGACCCAAGGCGGTCGATGACTGGAAGGACGTGGTCGACCTGGAGGTGTACCACGCCAGGGAGCTGGGCCTCGATCACATCAGGTACGACCTTCACAAGGAGTTCATCGACGATCCCCGGGAGATGCCAAGGCTGGAGGCGGGCATCGCCGAGATACGCGAGGCGGGCCTGGACGTCATACTCTCCCCCTTCGGCAGCGCACGCTGGGAGTCGGACCCACCCTCCTTCGACGAGCTTGTCGCCGAGATCCAGCGGGAGACCTACCTGCTGGTTGAGGCCTTCGAGCCCGCGTGGGTCTTCCCCTTCTTCGAGCCCAACGGGCAGGTGAGGGTCAACCTGGGAGGCTTCGCCCCCGTTGAGGACTGGATGGAGGTCATCAACGAGACGGGCACAAGGGTCAGGGAGCTCTCGAACAGGACAAGGGTGCTCATCGAGGTGGCGATCGAGCCAGAGCAGGGGTTGGACCTGGTGCGCGGCCTCTCCGAGCCCGGCATGGCCATCGACGCCATCGGGGTCGACCTCTACCCGATCTCGGCGGGGGACCTGGACAAGCTGGACCCGTACCGCGAGGCGGCCACGAACGACCAGCTCGGTTTCTGGATAAGCGAGTTCGGGGTCGAGACGGTGATGTCGGGTCACGGGGGTCAGGCCCGTGCCCTCTCAGAGGTCCTGGTGAGTGCCACCGACGGCCTGGACGCCGACGGCATCTGCGTCTGGGCCCTCCTGGACGATACAGTGCTCCCGTCGAACCTGGGTATAGTGGCCCGGAACGAGGACGAGAAGGAGGCCCATCGCGTCCTGATGGAGGCCATAGACCAGATCAGAAGTGGCTGAAGCAGGCCTAGAACCGGCTCCCGGTGCGCCTCGCGGCCTCCTCAACGGTCCGTGCCTTGTCCATCTCCTTCGCACAACCCTTGCAGAAGGACCTGGACTTGGTGTCGGTGTCGGTCAGGGATACGGAGAAGTGCATCACGCAGTTGGGGTCCTCGCAGTGGCCCAGTCCGAAGGTGTGGCCCAGCTCGTGGGTCGCCTCCTTCACGCACCGTTCCATGAAGGTGTCCACGTTGGCGGACCACTTCAGACGGTTAATGGAGATGATGGCCGTCCTCCCAGGCGCCTCCGCCTGGCCGAACACGAAGCGGAGGCCGGACATGTAAAGGTCCCTGTCGGTGACACCCAGCATCCGGTCACCGTCGTAGGCCCCCAGCAACCTTAGGAACGACCGGGCCCTGTACTGGTCCCGCCGACTGTCGTAGGCGTCTTGGGGGGCTGGGATCCTCTGCTCCTTGATGACCCGGGCGCCCAGCTTGCCTAGTTCCACCTTCAGGTGGTCCATTACCTCCTCGTCCTCCTCTCCCACGGGGACCAGGTACAGGGTGAAGCCAGGTGCTCCCACGACCCCAGGGTAGGGCCCGCCCCTTTATCAGTCCACCGACTTGAGTACCAGGGCTGAGAACCCCGAGGGCCTCACCGCTTGGTCATCAGGTAGGCGACCACGGCTATCACGACGACCACGATGACCAGGAGCAGCAGGTAGTAGGGGGTGTAGTTGGTGTGCCTGTCGGGGTCGTCGGGGAAGTCGTCCTCGCTGTTCTTGTAGCCGTCCCCGTCGATGTCGTCGTCGTCATCGTCGGGGATGCCGTCCCCGTCCATGTCCGGCTTGACCTCGATGGTGGTCTCCCAGGGGGTCTGGCCCCCGTCGTCGTCCGAGACGATGAGCACCACCTTGTACTCGCCGGTGAGGCTGTACACGTGGGTGACGGTCCTCTCGGTGGAGGTCAGGCCGTCCCCGAAGTTCCACGCGTAGAACACCTGGTCCTCTGGGGAATCGTCCTCGGCGTACGCCGAGAAGGTCACCCCCTTGCCCACCGTGGTGACCGTAAGGTCCGAGGTGGCCCTGAGGTTCTTGGGCGGGACGTTGTTGACGGTGATGGTGACGGCCCGGGGTGCCGAGATGCCACCGTCCTCGTCCATGGCCCGCAGCGTCACCCTGAACACGCCGTTGTCGACGAACAGGTGGACCACCTCGGCGTCGTCGGCGTAGTCCGGGCTGGTGCCGTCCCCGAAGTCCCAGTGGAAGGAGACCACGTCCAGGGGTCCCGGGTCCACCGCCGTGGCCTTGAAGAACACGGTGCTGTTCTCATCGATGGTGGTGATCGCCACGTTGATGGTGGGGACGGGCGCCACGTTCTCCACGTCGATGATGAAGGGCTTCGAGGCCTTGCCACCGTCGTCGTCGGTGACGGTCACGAGCACGGTGTAGGTGCCGTCCTGGACGTAGTGATGGGTGGGAGACAGAGTGGTGGTGTTGGTGCCGTCGCCGAACTCCCAAAGGACGTTATGGGTGTCCTCGATGCCGGGGTCGGTCCAAGAGACGGTGAACTTGACGGAGCCGCCCTCGATGATCGAGGTCGCGTTGGCAGAGGCCTCCAGGGTGGGCCTCACGTTCGAGACCGCGACGTGGAAGGTGGTGGTGTTGGTGCCACCGCTGTTGTCGGTGACCGTCAGCACGACGATGTAGTTGCCATCGTCCACGAACGTGTGGGTCACCTCCAGCTCCGTGGAGGTGGATCCGTCGTCGAAGTCCCAGAGGGCGGTGTGGGTATCCAGGGGGCCAGCGTCGTCGATGACGGCGGTGAAGTTCACCGTCCCTCCCTCCGAGATGTACTCCCTGTCAGCGGCGGCGACCACCGAGGGGGACACGTTGTCCACCAGCACGTCGATGCTGTAAGCGGTAAGGCCCCCGTCGTCGTCCTCGACGGTGAGCGTCACGGTGAAGGTACCGTCGTCGAGGAACCTGTGGGAGACCTCCTTCAGG
>JABAHP010001769.1_pt1 | contig 24083 bp, 20 predicted proteins | sample 7062081 | NCBI WGS metagenome assembly JABAHP01 (sample SAMN14534357, study PRJNA622989) | marine sediment metagenome | biome: marine biome [ENVO:00000428]; feature: marine pelagic biome [ENVO:01000023]; material: deep marine sediment [ENVO:00002113] | place: India: Gulf of Kutch | collected...
GTTCCTTTTGAGATCCTTCCCGGCCGGGAGGTCCCTCATTTTCTACCTGTGGGAGGCAAGATCCTGGTGCGTCAGACCTCTTCCACCCACGGTCCGGATGGCTACATTACCACAGACCCGAATCAGATCGCCGAGAGCAGGTCCAGACTAAAGAGAAAGCTTGATTTATCCGTCGATCGGGTTTCTTTCTATGAGGCGCACATAGAGGATCATGCAGATACGTTGCTTATTACCTATGGAGTTACAGCTCGGGCCGCAAAAGATGTGTTCGAAAAGAGAAAAGCAGACGGAAAGCCGGTTTCTCTCCTTGTCCTCAAGACCCTCTGGCCCGTACCGGCGAACTTGATCAGGGAGCAAACCAAAGATGTTAAACGCGTCGTTGTCCTTGAAATGAACCTTGGGCAGTATGTGAGGGAGGTGAAGCGCGTCCTTCCCGATAAAAAGGTGGATTTCTTTGGTCAGATGGATGGCCGGTTGATAAACCCGCAGCAGATCAAGGAGGTCATAACCCATGTCTAGTCTCTTGAATGAGAGCAGGCCCCCCGTTTTTTGTCCTGGTTGCTCTCATGAACGAATTACTCACGCCCTTGACAGGTGTTTCCAGAACATGNNATCAGGTGGTCATTGTCAGTGACATCGGGTGTTCAGGCCTTTTCGATACCTATTTCAATACCCATGCCTTCCATGGCCTCCATGGTCGCGCCCTGACCTATGCGACGGGTCTGAAATTGGCTCAACCTGAATTAAGGGTTGTCGTGACCATGGGTGATGGTGGCCTGGGCATTGGGGGAGCACACCTCCTTAGCGCCTGCCGCCGCAACCTGGATCTGACCCTGCTGATTTTGAACAACTTCAATTTCGGCATGACCGGGGGCCAGTTTTCAGTCACAACCCCCCCCGAGGCCCTGGTGGCATCAGGCTTTCTAAACCAACTTGAAAGCCCCATGGACGTGTGCCAGGTTGCCCGTTCTGCAGGGGCTCCCTATGTCACCCGTTGTTCAAGTTACAGAAAAGATTTGCCAGAGGTGCTTGAAGCCGCCATACGTTTTGAAGGATTTTCTCTTGTGGATATGTGGGGGCTTTGTCCCGGCCGTTATACAAAAAAGAATAAACTAACACCGAAAATCATAGAGGAAGCCCTTGGAAATTTACCCACCATAGAAGGCCCTGTGAAAGAAAACCTGAGACAGGAGTATGGGCATCACTATAGAGAACTGGCATCAAGAGAAAAACCCGCGCCTCCACCTCTCAAAGTGGAGGCTAAGTTTCGTCCCCCTCATCCCGGTAGACAGGACGTGCTCATCCTCGGTCGCGCGGGCCAGAAAGTGATAACAGCCGGTGAGATTCTGTGTCTTGCTGGTCTATTGGCAGGTCTTTGGGTAACGCAAAAGAATGAGTATGACATTACGGTACTGAGGGGACCCTCCATCAGTGAGCTCATCTTATCTCCAGAAAAGATTGGCTATACAGGTATAGACAGAGCAAGCGTGGTGGTGGCCATCGGGCAAGAGGGGGTTGACCGTCGAAACGCTCTATTCGGTCACCTGGATGAGGATTCTTTAGTCATCCAGGCTCAAGGGGTTAAGGTCCCTCCCTCAAAGGCTAGGGTACAAGAGGTAGATTTTAAGGGACAGGGAGTAAGGATTCAGGACTGGGCACTTGCTTGCCTTTCCATCATGGCCACGCTAGATAAGGTGATTGGCCTTGAGATGCTTCAATCCGCCTTAAAACTCAGTTTCAAGGAGCAGACCCTCACATCCGCACTTGAACTCATTGGTCGGATTCAACTGGGAGAGGGCCTGAAATCCAGGTAGGAGGGGGCCTATCTTGTCCCATCTAAAACCCGTCGTATGGTTTCAGCTAGTTCCTGCCTAAGTATGGGTTTCAGGATAAATGCCTGAATACCCGTAGCCTTTGCCTTGTTTTCACTATTTATCAGTTGATTCAATAAGTTTCTGAAATTCACGTTGAATTTAGACCAACCTTCACACCATCCTGGGCGTATTACTGCGCAAATTGAATATTTTCTTTCATGTCTCACCAAATTTCAAAAAAACTTGACGTCATCTTTTCTTTGAATTATTTGTATCGATCATTAGATACAAAACCCTAGTTTAGTTTGCCGTTTATATTTTCCTTCACGGTTCTTTGAGGCCCGTTAGGTTTTCTACCCGAAACGAAAGCAGGATGGGTATTGGCCCTTGGAACCGTGAACACATAGCACCTCGAGCTTCGATTCAAAAGATGGAAAGAGACGATATTTTCAAAATTATTGCTAAACTTTTCAAAGAGAAGGGTTTTTATAATACATCCATTAAGGATATCTCNNATATAAAGAGCAAGGAGGATGCCCTATTCAAAATTTGTGAAGATGCCATCAACAGGCTATTGTCTGAGTTGGAGATGATAGTGCAGGCAGATGATGACCCCAAGACAAAGCTAACAATGATCATTGAAAATCATATTGAATATTTCATAAATTATTTCTATGAGACATCAGTCTTTCTGATCGAGACAAAAGCCCTCGGTGATAAGTATCAAAAGATGTACACCGATAAAAGGGACAGATTTGAATTTCATATAAGAAATGTTTTGAGACAAGGCATGAGAGAAGGCGTTTTTAGAAAGGGTGACGTCAAGTTGATGGCCTTTGCCATATTAGGGATGGTGAACTGGATGGTCATCTGGTACAACCCTGAGGGCAAGTGGGGAGTGAATAAGATAAAAAAGCAATTTCTCGAGGTGATTTTTTCGGGAATAGAGCAATAGATTTTCTGGCTCATCAATTTTTCAGGAATGGCAGCTATCCTTATTACACGATTGAATCTCGTTAAAGGCTAAAAATTTTTTACAAACATTTTATAACTAACGTTAGAGACAAACCGCTTCCGAAGCTTTTTTATTTTAAGAACCAAGAAATATTTCTCTGTATTTAGGAACTAACCTTAGGAGGAGCGCAATGTGCTGGTGAAGGGAGGGCGGAAAAGAATTTCTAAGCATTTAAATCGACTGGAATGAAGTGGGTTAAGGATGTGATAGGGTTAAACTGAAAGGATCTGGGAGAAAGGCTATGACTGCAATACCGGAAAAAATACAAACCTGGGAGATGGCCAGGCCATGGGGGAAGGACAACGAGACGGGGCAGATCATAGAGGGGAAATTGGAAAAAAGAGAGATTCCCACTCCAGAACTAAAAGAGGGAGAGGTTTTGGTGGAGATTGCCGGCTGCGGGGTCTGCCATACGGATTTAGGTTTTTTTTACGATGGCGTCCCGACAGTCAGCAAGCCCCCATTGACGCTGGGGCATGAAATAAGTGGTAGGGTTGTATCAGGGGATGAGAGGTGGATCGGCAAAGAAGTCATTATTCCGGGCGCTATGCCCTGCCGAAAATGCTACTTGTGTAAAATAGGACGGGGGAACCGGTGTCTAGATCAAAAGATGCCGGGGAACAGTCTGCAAGTTTATGGAGGTTTTGCAAGCCATATCCCCGTACCAAGCATCGATCTGTGTGAGGTTAAGAATCGGGGAGAGACTCACCTTGAACATTTGGCCGTTATCGCCGATGCGGGGACGACCCCTTATCAGGCAGCCATAAAGGCGGATGTGGGACCGGGTGACAACGTCATAGTAGTGGGTGTTGGAGGCGTAGGACAGTATGTGGTCCAAATAGCCAAAGCTCTGGGCTCTGCCACAGTTGTCGCCATAGATATCGATGAAGAGCGCTTACAGAAAATGCTCTCCCATGGTGCTGATTTCGCCATAAACAGCAAGGAGAAAATCTCGAAAGATATTTCAAATGAATTGAAGGCCATCAGGAAAAAGAATGGTCTTCCCAATTACGGGTGGAAGATTTTCGAAGTGAGCGGCACGAAGCCGGGGCAGGATCTCGCTCTCGGCATGCTAGGCTATATAGGGAAACTGGTCATCATTGGTTTCGGGTTGCAGCAGATTGAATATTCGATCAGCAGGCTCATGGCTTTTGACGCTGAAATTATTGGGGTCTGGGGCTGTTTGCCGGAGTACTATCCCATCGTTCTGAATATGGTGCTCGCAAAAAAGATCGATATTGAGCCATTCGTGCAGACAAAACCCATGAGCACAATAGCCGAGACATTCGAAGAGATTCACAAGAAGGGTTCCCCCTTTAGAAGAGTCGTGTTGACGCCTGATTTTTAGGTTCGTCGTTACGAGGATCTTGATTTTGTTTAAGAGGAGACAGGGGAAGAGGAGGTTAGCAAACTGATCAGTGCAGGTATAGACTTGGGCGGCAAGGACATAAAGGTGCTTCTGTTTAGAGGGGGCAAGATCTTGGCCAAAGAGAAGGCCCCGGGTGGTTTCGAACAAAACAGGGTGGCAGAAGAGCTCTTAGAAGAAACCATAAAGCGTGCAGGTATTGGAAGAGAAAAGGACGGTCATCGATTGCGGTGCAGCCCTCTTTGCTAAGGTTTTGGTGGAAAAAGGAAAGAGGAAATAGGTCGAATAAATTGTGGAAAAAGGACTTAAAGTAAATGGGAGCCATTGAAAAGTTCCAGGAGATATACGAAAACCGTCATGTGTATGCAAGGGATTGGCATTCAAGACATCCCGATGGCAAAATCCTGGGATGTTTTTGCACTTATGTGCCGGAGGAGATTCCCTATGCTGCGGGAATTTTGCCGGTACGTATCTTGGGGAGTCATGAGATCGAGGACGACAGTTCGCCTCACCTGTTCGGCATGTTCTGCCCCTTTTGCCGTGACGTCTTGTCCCAGGGTCTCCAGGGACGATATGAGTATTTAGACGGCATTTCAGACGGCAACTGCTGCATGCATCTTCTGCAAGCTTATGAGGCTTGGGGCCTCAATGTGAAGCCACAGCCAAAAATTCTGAGGGTAGACACCCCATCTTCGACCCAAAACAGGCACAGCAGAACCTATTTGAGAGATGAGCTGGAATGCTTTAAAGAGGACTTAGAGGAGTGGGTGGGGAAGGAAATCACAGATGAAGCCTTAGATTATGCCGTGGAGGTCTATAATGAAAATCGCCGGCTCATGAAGCAGATCTATGAGCTCAGAAAGGCGGATGACCCTCCGATAACAGGGCTGGAATCCATGTACATGGTGGCTTCGAGCCAGATGATGGATAAGGCGGAACACAACAAAATCCTCCTCGAGGCCCTTGAACAAATCAAAGAGAGAAAACTCGACAGGGAGACAGGTACGAGATTGATGACAGTCGGGAGCGAGAACGATGATGTGGAGTTTCTAAGTATGATCGAACAGAAAATGGTCCTTCCTGCAACTGTGGTCACCGATGATCATTGTACAGGGACCAGGTATTTCTGGCAGGAAATCATCCCTGAAGAGGATCGGCTCCAAGCCATAGCCACAAGGTATATCGCACGGACACCCTGCCCATGTAAGGACTTTCCCGAGCTTCGGCGCTTCAATAACCTGTTGAAGCTTGCAAAGGAGTGGCGGGTCGAGGGAGTGCTTTTGATGCAGCAAAAGTTCTGTGATCCCCATGAAATAGACATACCCTCCTTGAAGGATTTTTTCGAGGAGAACGGTTTTCCGACCTATTTCCTGGAGCTGGACGTCACCGTTCCCGTGGGACAGTTCTCAACCCGGGTTGAGGCATTCATAGAGTCACTCACGCTTGATATCATCTAATAAGGGAGAAACAATGGCGGGTGTAAAAAAATATTCCACAAAACCATTTGATTGTTGGGGCAAGGCAAAAGAACTGCGGATGGACATTTATCAGAAGCTGGCACAGAAGGCATCAGGGGAAAAGGACTGGCTCGTGGCCAGCGGGGGTACCGAGGGCCTGATCGCGCTTCCAGCCGGTCTGGGCGAAGACTATGTCTTTTTCGGAGGGGAACCCTATGGGGCTTCTACTGGCGCCATGGGGAAATCAGAGGAAATGATGGGCCATTGTGAGGCCAAGGGATATGCCAGAGACCTCTGCGGCTACTGCCGTAACTATCTTGGTTCCATCTTCGGTGATCAATTCTCTTTCGGCGGTAAGTATCCACATCCTGATTTCTATTTCCAGCTTCACTTTTGCGACACCCACGGCAAGTGGTATCAACCCGCCGCAAAATACACGGACAAGCCTTACTTTGTCATAGATATGGGGGCCCCTTATCGATGGCCGAAATGGAACGAGAGTGAGAAAAGAAGAAAGAATAAGTTCAACTACTTGGTTACACAGATGCACGATTCCATTGAATGGATGGAAAACATCACAGGAAGAACTTATGACGACGAGAGACTGGCCCATGCCGTCTATAATGAGATCATGTCCACCTCAAAGTGGGCCAAGTGCTGTGAGTTGAACAAGAATGTGCCCGCCCCCATGGATGAGAAGTCCATGTACGTCTTCTATATCATTCATGTGTTACGGAGGCATACAAAGGAGGCGGTTGAATTTTTTGACATGCTTTATGACGAACTTCAGGATCGAATCGCTAACGATATTGCCGGAGTGGAGTATGAACGATTCAGAATGGTTCATAACAGCCAACCTCCATGGTATGCGCTGCATATGTTTCGGTACATGGAGAAATTCGGCGTAGTCTGTGTTGGAAGCCAATATGATTTCATGCTTTCAGGAGGTTGGGACTACTATTACGATGAGAACGGCATCTCTCATATCCGGGCAGGTGAACCCCCGGCCGATCTCGAAGACAGGATAAAAACAAGGGACGGCGCATTAAAGGCCATGACGTCCTGGATCCTTGACTACGGACTGACCATCAGGAGCTTCCGATTTCCCATGATAGAGAGACGAAACATCGATGTGGCCATAGCTCGGGACTGGAACTGTCAGGGCGCCATGATGCATCTCAATCGTGGTTGCGAAGGTTGGGCCGTGGGGCAATTGGAGGCAAGAAGAGCCCTCGTTGAAGCGGGTTTTCCCGTTCTCACCTACGAGGGGAATGTGGCTGATCCCCGTGAATTTGACGAGTCCAGAACCTTTGCCCATATTAACGCCTTTATGGAGAGCCAGAGGCTGAAGAAGCTGGTGAATTAATTTTGATTATGAAAAGGAGGGGAGAAATTATGGCCATTGATGATCTTGGTTTTCTGAAAAGGGATAACGTCTTAAAAAATCACAACTTATTCGGAGAGGAACACTTTGGTACGGAGCCACCCTGCACCATGTTTGAGAAGAAACCCCTTGTTGATCCAAAGGGGAATGAGGTAGAGGGACTGTATACGGCCTGGATTACCTTAAATAACCCCGACCAGTATGGGTCCTATACCACAGAAATGGTGAAGGGTGTTATTGCGGGTATGCATCGGGCGTCCATGAGTCGGGATGTGGTGGCCACCATCTTTACAGGGACGGGGGACAGGGCATTCTGCACGGGTGGAAACGTCAAAGAATATGCAGAGTACTATTCCAAGAGACCCAAGGAATATGCCGATTATATAGATCTATTTTCAGGGATGGTGGATGCCATACTCAAGTGCCGAACCCCGGTGATATGCCGGTGTAACGGAATGAGAATTGCCGGAGGGCAGGAGATCGGCCAGGCCTGTGACTTGACCGTGGCAGCTGATACGGCCAACTTCGGGCAGGCGGGCACACGCCATGGTTCGGTCCCTGATGGCGGATCGACCGATTTCCTGCACTGGAATTTGAGCATGGAGCAGGCCATGTGGAACTGTATATCCAATGAGCCGTGGAGCGCCTATAAGATGGAGAGACTGGGCCTGATCACCAAGGCCGTTCCCATAAAAAAGGATGCAGATGGAAACTGGATACCCAACCCTTTTGTCATTACAGATACGTATACAAGGGAAGGTCAGATTGTCTATGGGGAATTCAAAACGGGGGAGGAGGCGGCTGAAGCCAAGGCCTATTTTAAAACGCTCAACACAGATTTCAGTCGGCTTGATGGATATATGAACCATATGGTCTGGACTCTGGCTAATCTGATGCCGCTCTGCCTGATGAAAGCCGTAGAGACCATGAGAATTAAGAAGAGGTTTTTCTGGGATGCAAACAAGGTCTCTGGGATGTACGGGCTGGCCTGGAACATGAATGCGGAGGCGTGGCTTGGGTTCAATGCGTTTAACAGCCAGAAGGTCACAGGATCAAGCGTGATCGACTTTGTTGAACTGCGCCGCCAGTATGCCAGAGGCCACATTTATGATGATGAACTGGCTAAAATGGTGTTTTATCCTGAAAAGAAATAGATCAAATCCTGTCTCAGGGCTTATTTCATAGAACCTTAAGGGGGCAAGGCATTCTGTTCTGGAGCCCACATCTTGCCCCAATTGGGGATGGAACTGGTCACGTCGATGCCATATATGAAAAGACTTAAAGAAGTTCTGTGGAAGATCGAGAATCTCAGCAAGCCGGTCAAGCTGGCCGCTTAATAATGGAGAAAGATTATGAAAAGAAAACTGGAATTGAATGTCAACAACGAGGTGTGGGAAATAGAGGTTCAGCCCCATAGAACCCTCTTGGAGGTTTTGCGTGAAGACCTCTCCCTTACGGGGGCAAAGGAGGGTTGTGGTCTGGGCGCGTGCGGGGCGTGCACCGTTCTCGTTAACGGTTCGCCTTCCCTTTCCTGTTTGACCCTTGCCACGGATGTGCAAAATAAACACATCACGACTATCGAGGGACTCACTAAAGATGGTCAACCAGACCCTATCCAACTGGCTTTTGTAGATCACGGCGCCATTCAGTGCGGCTTTTGTACACCCGGATCCATCATGTCTGCCAAGGCCTTGTTGGAAAGGAACGCAAACCCTTCCCGGGAGGAGATCCTCGAGGCCTTGTCCGGCAATCTGTGCCGTTGCACGGGGTACAAGAAAATCATCGAAGCCGTTGAATCGGCGGCAGAGAAATAATTAGTAATGAGCAGATCTCAGGGGGAACGACAATGAGCAACGAAGGCTATTCAGTTATCGGAAAGCGCCAACCTCTCATAGACGGCGTTGTGAAGGCGTCAGGAGCGGCGAAATATGCAGTGGATCTCGCGCTGCCTGGAATGTTAATGGCTAAAACGCTGGGGAGTCCCTACCCTCATGCGAAGATATTGCGCGTGGATGCAAGCGCGGCCATGGCCTTGAAGGGCGTGAAGGCGGTCGTCACCGGGGCCGATATCCCGGGCAAAAAGTACGGCTTTTTCCGGAGCCGTCGAGATGAAACGGGTTTGACCGTCAAAGCCCGTTACATCGGGGACCCTGTTGCGGCCGTGGCCGCCGTGGACGAGGAGGCGGCCCTGGAGGCCCTGGATTTGATTAAGGTTGATTACGAGCCGTTGCCTGCCGTGTACGATCCCGAGGAGGCTATGAAGGAAGGGGCCCCCTTGATTCATGATGAGTACGAGAGAAATATCGTGGCCTTCCGTGGCTTTGACTTTGGAGACGTTGAGGCCGGTTTTAAGGGGAGCGATCATATCCGAGAAGATCGCTTTTTCAGCCAGGGCATCAGTCATGGGAATTCAGAACCCAGGGCATGCCTGGCGCAATATGACCCCTCGGGAAAGCTTACCATATGGACTTCTACCCAATCACCCCACTACGTACGTCGAGACCTCTCACTGGTGCTGAATATCCCTGAAAGCAAGATCCATGTGATCAAACCCTTTGTGGGTTGTGGTTTTGGGGGGAAAGTGGAACTCTATGCCCACGAGGTGGCTGCTTCTCTATTGAGCATGAAGACAGGGAGGCCCGTGAAAATCTGCCTGACACGAGAAGAGGAGATTTCCGCCACCCGCCTTCGGACTCCCATGGGCGTTTATGTCAAAACAGGTGTCAAGAAAGATGGCTCCATTATGGCTCAATATGTGAGATGTTTGGCGGACGGAGGAGCCTATGCGAGCAGCAGTGTGCTTTTGATGTACAATTCTGGCTTGACCTGCATGATTCCTTACCGCATCCCGAACTTCAAGTACGATGGCTACATGGTCTATACGAACAAGTCGGTCTCAGGTCCAATGCGGGGTCATGGCGCCAACCAGCCCCGGTTTGCCATCGAATCCCAGCTTGATATGATTGCCGAAGATCTCAACCTGGACGCTGCCGATGTGAGATTAAAGAACGCCACTCAGGCTGGAGATACGTCCATCAGTGGACTGGTATTCAATAGTTGTGAGCTGTCAAAGGCCATCAAGGAGAGCACCAAGCATGCGGGCTGGCATGAGAAACATGGTCAAAAGGGGACCAACCGCGGCATCGGCCTGGCTTGCGGTGGATTTGTTTGTGGCGCGCGCATTGGAGGGCATACCGCATCGGGGTCCTTTATTCAGGTGAACGACGACGGAGGGGTCACTGTGTTGACCGGTTCCTCGGACCTTGGTCAGGGCTCAAGGACAGTATTGGCTCAGGTGGCGGCAGAGGAATTGGGCCTTTCTGCATCGGATATTACGGTTCTGTCAGGCGATACGGAGACAACGCCCATTGATCCTGGTACCTTTTCCAGCCGTGTGACCTTTTACGCCGGCAATGCCACCTTGATTGCCGCCCGGGACGTGAAGGCCCAGCTTGCCCCGGTGGCGGCGGAACTCATGGAGGCCAATGTGGAGGATATTGTTTTTCGGGACAAAAAGGTCTTTGTCAAGGGCAGTCCAGATCACTTTGTGCCCTTTGCCGAACTGGTAAACAGGGCGAAGAGTCTGGGGCGCGGCAGATTGATCATAGGCANNCCAATTCCCGGACCGAAAGACACGATATGGAAATGTCTCCGGTGCCTACAGTTTTGCCTGCCAGGTGGCTGAAGTGGAAGTAGACCCCGACACAGGCCAGGTCACGGTCGTCAGGGTCACGATTGGGGATGATTGTGGACAGGTCATTAATCTCTTGGCAGCAGAAGGGCAGGCCGAGGGGTCGGCGGCCATGGGCATAGGACACGCATTGTTGGAAGATATTATCTTTGGAGATAACGGCCAAGTGATGAATCCCTCTTATCTCGAATATAAAATTCCTACCTCCAAGGATATCCATGATATTGCCTTACTGGAAGTCGGCCGTCCGGACCCCGTGGGTCCTTATGGGGCCAAGGAGATTGGCGAAGGACTCCTCATTTCAACCGTGCCGGCCATCATGAATGCCATTTATGACGCTGTAGGGGTCCGGATCACGGAGCTTCCAGTTAGACCTGAGAAAATTTTAGAAGCATTGGAGAAGAAAGAAAGGAGAAACACGCCATGATGCGCTTGCCAAAGATGGATCACTGTGCGCCTACGACCGTTGCGGAGGCTATGTCTTTCCTGGATAAACATGGGGGGGAAGCCAAGGTTCTTGCTGGTGGAACCGATCTGGTGGCAGCGTGTAAACTACGCAACGTCAGGCCAGCCCTTCTGGTCAGTCTAGGGGGAATTCCTGAATTGCAAGGGATTCGCTTTCAGGAAGGGGAAGGCCTCAGGATCGGGGCTATGACCAGTCTGTATGATGTGAGATGTGATGCCTCCGTATTGCGTCACTATCCAGCACTGGCCCAGGCGGCAGCGGCCGTTGGAACCGTGCAACTTCAATATATGGGGACATTGGGAGGGAATCTGTGTCTCAACACCCGGTGTATCTTTTACAATCAATCTGATGCTTGGAGGAGGAGTCGAGAGGTCTGTTTCAAGATGGGCGGGGAGCTCTGCCATGTGGTTCCCAAGGGCAAGAAGTGTTATGCGGTTTTTTCAGCGGACACGGTGCCGGCCCTGATCGCTCTAGGAGCCCAGGTGAAATTGATCGGCAGCAGGGGAGAGCGGATGATTTCCGCAAAGCAATTGTATACCGGTGATGGGAGAGAGCCCATAGCCGTCAAATCAGACGAACTGCTTACTGAAATCAGGATTCCGCAGCCAGCGGGTCGGCAGGACAGCACTTACTTGAAGTACAGACTCAGAGGATCCATTGACTTTCCTCTCGTAGGGGTCGCGGTCCGAATGGATTCAAATGGTGATGGGTTGTGCACGGATTGCAGCGTCGTGCTTAACGCTGTGGGTTCAGCGCCAGTGGAGGTTTCCGAGGTCGGGGATCTGCTAAAAGGAAAGGCACTCACTGCCGACCAGGTAGATCAAGTTGCCGAGAAGGCCACAAAAGCCGCCCATCCGGTGGCCAACACCGCAGGCTCCACACCCGCCTACCGTCGCAAGATGGCGGGCATTCTGACACGGCGTGCCTTGCTTAACGTAGCCCATCGGCTCGGTCTCATGAAGTAGCCTCCAGCATATCATCCATCTCGAGAGGGAGGAAAGATTGGAAGAATTTCAGTGGATTGGAAAAAGGGTTCCCAAGGTTGATGCCTTCATCAAGGCAACGGGATCAGCCAAATTCACAAATGATATCTCTCTCCCCAACATGCTCCATGGTAAAATCCTTCGAAGCCCCTATGCCCATGCCCGTATCTTAAGAATCGAGACAACCAGAGCAAGACGATTGCCAGGGGTGAAGGCAATCGTTACGGGTAGAGATACGTGCGCTGAAAAATATGGAGTATTCCCCGACCATAGGGATCAATATTTGCTGGCATTGGAGAAGGTGCGATATATTGGTGAGGAAGTGNNAGACTGCACAGGAGGCCTTGGATCTCATTGAAGTGGAATATGAGCCCCTCATTCCTGTTTTCGATCCCCTTGAGGCCCTAAAGGAAGGGGCTCCCGTGATCCATGAGCACGCGCCGAACAATGTCAGCTCTGAGGTTCTCATAGAGTTCGGGGACATTGAAAAGGGATTCAAAGATTCCTACCGCCTGGTTGAAGAACATTTCGAGGCAGATGCCCTTTCACACTGTCAGCTGGAGCCTTACGTCTCCCTTGCCTCTTATGACCCTTCCTCAAAGAGGCTTATGATGTGGATGCCTCATCAAAGTCCATTTACAAAACAGAAGGGATTATCCAATACCCTGAAATTGCCTTTAGGAAATATAAGGGTGTTGAAGTCTTACATTGGGGGGGCCTTTGGAGGGAGATCCGAGGTTTCTCCCGCTGATTTTTGTGCTGCCCTTCTTTCCATGCAATGTGGAAGGCCCGTCAAGATTGGCTATTCTCGCGAAGAGACCTTCACAACGACTCGACAAAAACATCCCTGGATCATCCACATCAAAATGGGGTGCAACAGGGATGGCGAACTCATGGCCTCGAAGATAAGGATCATCGCTGATGGTGGCGCTTACAACAGCACGGGAGCCATCGCCATATCCGTCTCCTATGCGATGCTGGAATCCCTTTACAAGATTGCCAATGTTCGATATGAAGCACGTCGGGCCTATACAAACAAACCCATTCGGGGTGCCATGAAAGGTCACGGGGTCCAGCAGTTTTTTTTCGCGTTTGAATCGACCCTGGACATGCTGGCAAAAGAGGTCGGTCTCGATCCCTTGGAGATCCGCCTCAGAAACATTGTGAAAGCGGGGGAAAAGCTCAACAGTGGCTCTTATGTGACCAGCTGTGGTCTCAAGGATACCCTGATACAAACGGCAAAGGCCGCTCAATTCAAAGAAAGATGGCATGGCTCAGCCAAGAAAAGAGGGATGGGTATCGGTTGCGGATCCATGATCAGCGGATTCAACATGGGATTCCGTTCAGGATCGACAGCGTACATAAAATTCAATGAAGAAGGAGAAGCCACACTCTTTACAGGGACAACAGATAACGGACAGGGTAATGACAGCATGATGGTTCAAATAGCGGCCGAAGAACTCGGTCTTCCCATGGAGGATATCAATCTGATCTCGGCCGATACGGAACTTACCCCCCTGGATCCGGGAAGCTATAGCATGTCTTCTGCATTTGTGTCGGCCAATGCAGTCAGGGCAGCAGCTTCAGATGCGCGGCGGCAAATCCTTGAGCTGGCGGCCGAGGAACTCGAGGCCAATGCCTTAGACATTGAACTGAAAAATAAAAGGGCCTTTGTAAAAGGGAGTCCCACGATGGATGTGGCCATCAAGAACCTCATCATAAAATCTTATCGCAAAGGTAAGCCCGTGTTTGGATCCGGGCATTTCCGTCCCGCCATAGACTACGAGAGAGATTGGACCAGGAAGGGACAACAAAAGGGCCAGATGACGGGAGCGTATACCTATGGTGCGGCCGTCGCCGAGGTTGAGGTGGACTCGGAGACAGGGGAAGTGAAGGTATTGAGGGTTACAGCAGCCCATGATTGCGGATTTGCCATCAATCCGACCGCTGTGGAGGGTCAAATCGAGGGATCTGTGGGATTTGCATGGGGTCAGGGCATTTCAGAGGGGCTCATGATGGATAAAGGCCAGGTGATGAATGCCAACTTTATTGATTATAAGCTTCCCGTCGCCTCAGACATGCCCGAAATGAATGCCATCATCGTTGAAAGCCATGATCCCAATGGCCCTTACGGTGCAAAAGAATCCTCTGAGGCCGTGCATCCGGCCATTGTCGCGGCCATTGCCAATGCCATCGCTGAAGCGGCAGATGTTCGGCCCAAAAGCCTCCCCATTACCCCGGAAAAGGTCTTTGGACTCCTGAAAAATTCATAGGGAACAGGTGATGAAAGTCAATCTACCGGAAGCTGTGCCAGCTCGGTTACAAAAGGAGGACATCTATGACCATACTATACCCCTCTTCTTCAAAGAGCGAGTAACGGAGAGGGGAGAACAAGGGGCGTTTCGACATAAACATATGGGAATTTTCAAGGAGGTATCCTGGGAAGAGTATTGGAGGAGGCAGGCTGAAGAATTCTGTCTGGGGCTCTTAGAATTGGGTTTGAGTCGTGGCGATCGGGTCGCCATTATGGGTGAGCCGTGTGACAAGTGGCTTTATGCTGACATGGCCGTCCTGTGTGCCGGGGCGATAAGTTATGGCATCTATTCCACATCGTCACCAGAGGAGACCTATTATGCCGTAGACAGGGTGGAGGGTCGATTTTTCGTGGCGGAAAATCAGGAATATGTGGATAAAATCCTGCCTTTCCTTGATCGTGTCCCATTCTTGCTGAAGATAATTATCATTGATACACGATCTACCTTTACCTATGATGATCCAAGATTGATTAGTTTTGATGAAGTTCAGGCATTGGGCAGAAAGAGGAAACTAAAGGGTCCTGATGAATTCCCCCATCTCATTCAGGAAATTCGCCCCGATGACCCTGCATTCTTGGTCTTTACTTCCGGAACGACTGGACCTCCAAAGCCTGCCACGATCACCCATCGGAACATCCTTTTATCTTTTGTGTACGGTTTCGGGGAGGTATTTCAGAGACTCTGGACGCATGAACAGCGTTCCGTCTCTCACCTGAGCTTAGCCCATATCTTTGAGAGATCTACCAGCATATACTTCCCGCTGATGTATGACTCTAAACCCCATATTGGTGAAGGTGTGGAATACCTGCAGGAAACCTTGTTCGAAGTACAACCCACCTTTTTTCATGGCGTACCTCGAATCTGGGAAAAGATGGCCGCACAGATCGTTGTGGGCATCGGGAGTAGTTCCTGGATCAAGAAGATCTCTTATCGCCTGGCCATGAAAATTGGCTGGCGCTATATGGAGATGGAGTGGGACGGCAAGAAGACCTCTGTGATATGGCGACTATTGCGCTGGGCAGCCCACCAGATATGTTTCCGCCACATCCTTCATCAAGCAGGGCTTAAGAAGGCAGCGTGTGCCTTATCCACAGGAGCCCCTCTTCCTCCCCAGATCCAGAGGCTATGGCAGGTATGGGGGGTGGATTTGGTCAACCTCTATGGATCGACAGAGGTTGCAGGTATTATCTGCAGCCAGCGTCCAGGTTTTCCCAAACCTGGTGATCTCGGCAAGCCGACCACCATCAATGAAGTAAGGCTTGCCGAAGATGGTGAACTGAAGGTCTCCGGTCCGGGGGTATTTGCCGGTTATTGGAATGATGAGAAAAAATCGCATGAGACCGTAAAAGATGGCTGGTTATATATGGGCGAAATATTTGAGTACACGGAAGAGGGCAATCTGAAAATGATCGACCGTAAAAAAGACATTATGGTGACCTCAGGAGGCAAGAACCTCTCTCCCACATTCATAGAAAATGCCGTTAAGGCAAGCCCTTATATTAGTGAGGCCGTCATATTCGCCGATGGAAGGAAATTTCCTGCTGCATTGATAGAAATAGATTTCAGCACCGTCGCAGAATGGGCAAGGAGGAACAGGGTGCTATATACCGGTTTTACGTCCTTGGCCATGCACCCAGAGGTCTATAAACTCATAGGAGAGGAGGTGAGAAACGCAAATCAGGCCCTTGCCAGGGTAGAGCAGGTGAAGAAATTTCGAATTCTCCCTAAAGAGCTGGATCCAGAGGCAGGTGACACAACACCGACACGGAAAATCAAGAGGGATTTGATGTATCGGATGTTTAAGGATCTTGTGGAAGAGATGTTTCTGTCAAAGGAGACAGAGGCATTGGGAGAACAGATGAGAACCTAAATTATAAGGAAAAGGAGGGTGATCATGAAAAAAAGATGTTGGACCGTGATCTTGGTTTTCGCCGTTTTCTTCATGGTTTTTTCATCCAACGGGGGGCCTTCAGAGGCAGCGGAACCTTATGTCATCGGCTATGTGGCTGACATCACGGGCATGGCCCGGGCAAACTATGCCCCTGAGGCCGAGGGTGCTAGATTGTATATTGACTCCCTCAATGCGCGGGGAGGCATTAATGGCCATCCGGTAAAGCTGGTCATAGAAGATGGGAAATCTGATCCGGCTCTGTCAGCAGCCGTTGCCAAAAAGCTCATTGTGGAGGATAAAGTGCTGGCCATCTTGGGGCTTGGGTTTTCCAGGGCCCAGCCTCCAGTCATGGAGCTTGCAGCAAAAGATGGGGTGGCGGTCATAGCGGGATATACCCTCATTTCGCCTGTCCAAAAGACAAAGCCCGGTGATGTGGGTTTTGCCACTGGATATGTCATGCACCCCAGCTTTCATCCGGGGGGCTATGGTTACGCCCGCGTTGCCGCAGAGCTTCACCCCAAAGGCCGTTTAGCCAATTCGGCCTATGACACCCCCGGCGGACGCTTCTGGAGTCAGTGGGCCGCAGACTGGGCCAAAAAATTGGGCCTCGACGTGGTCTATCATGAGGATGTCCCCCCTCGGACCGTCGACTTATCGCCCTGGGCCAACAAGGTCGCTCAGGCCGACCCAGATATGTTCGTCATTGCCGTTGGGGGTGAGATTTTTATCCCCCTTGCTACCGCACTGGAGAAGGCTGGTTGGACCAAGGATTTAATGTTCCCGGACTTCGTGGCAGAGGGTGATTTCGTAAAGGGGATAAAAAGGCTGATGACCAACGGGGAGTGGATATTGTGGTTTGGTCGTTACGCATCCGCATTTGAAAAGATCCCGGAATATAACAGGATCCGTGAGGCCATGAAAAAATTTGGACATGAATACCCCCTGTCAGCGCGTCATGCACAGGGATGGACCATGGGCCGTCTCATCGAGCAGGCACTCATGAAGGCGGGTTGGCCTTGCACGCGCGCAAAGGTGATTTCCGCCTTGGAAAACACTGAGCTGGATACGAAAGGGCTCACTGGAGGGCCCATCCGCTTCACCCCTACCGATCACTACGGCCCGACCTGGTGGAAGGTATATCGGTGGAGCGCCAAGGAGAAAGGTTTGGTGCCCATTATGGACTGGTTCAAAATCGAACCAGGAGACATTGCCAAGCAGTAAAGTCCCCGCCCTTTAGGGTGGGGCCATCTATCTTTTCAATAAAATATCTCCTCCCCCTCGAGGGGCTGTGTCATAATGTCATTGCGAGGGAGTGAAACGACCGAAGCAATCTCATAAGCGATTGAAAACAAAGAGATTGCCACGCTCCCTTCGGGGAGTTTACCCTGAGGTACTCGAAGGGCTCGCAATGACGAAAAGGTATTGCGACACAGCCTCCGAGGGGGGAGGATTAACCTGTCATGGCTCTTTGGCGGGTTAAGCTTGCCCCGTGCCCCTGTTTTCACAGGGGAGGCTCGATACGGGGGTGGGGGTGGGCCTCTTATCTTTTTAACCTCGAGGAGATGTGATGCCCCCCAAATAATCCCTTTGCGGAGTGAAGAGAAATCATGCAATTCTTGACGAGTGTCATTGTGCTGAGCTGCGTGTACGCTATTCTTGCCTCGGGATTTGTGGTTATCTACAGATCGAGCCGAATCCTGAACTTCTCCTATGCCGATGTGGTGATGCTGATCGGATATTTTAGTGTGACCATGCTTGAGTTGATCGGCGGCCCTCCGGTCATTTCACTAGCCATTGTTCTTATAGTCAGCTTTCTCTTTGGATTGGTTATTTATGCATTGCTAATAAGACCCATGGCCGGACAACCTATATTTTCCACGATCATCCTTACGGTGGCCCTGGGGATCATATTGCAGGCCTTTACCATTCTAGTTTGGCGGGGAGAACTAGAATCCATATCCCTTGGCTGGCGTCAATATTATTCCCTCTTCAAGGGGATCCGGTTGGCAAGCACCGAGATTGTTATTATCATCACCACGATCTTGTTTTTTATTGCCCTATCCGGTTTTTATCGTTTTTCCAGAATTGGTCACCAGATGCGGGCCACCGCAGAGAATACCCTCTTAGCCGCTCAAAGAGGGATTAATATCTATTTTGTTACAGCGCTGGCCTGGGCCATCGGTATTTTCGCGACGGGTATTGCCAGCATCCTCCTTGGCAGCAACTATGCGGTAAGCCTCTATATGGGACACGTAGCGATTAAGGCCTTCTCCGTTGCCTTGGTTGGAGGGCTGGACAGCATTAAAGGGATTATTCCAGCGGCCTTTATTGTAGCCCTGACAGAACTGGCGGCGAGCAACTACATCAATCCCAGGCTGGCCGATACGATGCCTTTTATCATTATGCTGACGGTTTTGTTGATCCGTCCCTGGGGCTTGTGGGGAACGGAAGAAGAAATAGAGCGCGTATAGATAAAAAGGATTGCGGCATGAAAATCAAAAAGGCCGAGAAGAGCCCTTATCTAAAAACGTCATTCGCCAAAGATATGGTGATAGAAGCCTTTGATACGCCATTTCGGAAGAAATGTGCTGTGTTGGGATTCTTCGTTTTAGCTGCCTTTCCTTTTGTTGCAAGTGGCTATTTCGTTCATATCGCCAATCTTATAGCCATCTCCTGCATTGGGGCTCTCGCTTTAAACTTGCTCTGCGGGAATGCCGGCCTGTTATCTCTGGGGCATGCCGGGTTTATGGCCTCCGGGGCCTTCGCCACGGCCATAATGACCCTTCATTTTAAAATGCCGATTTGGATCGTGTTGCCCATTAGCGGTGTGGTAGGTGCCATGCTTGGTTTCATCGCGGGGTTGCCTTCTCTCCGCCTCAAAGGTATCTATCTGGGTCTTAGCACGCTGGCAATGCATCATCTTATCCACTACGGCTGCAGCGAATATCAATTCCATGGTGGCTTTGGTTTCGGCATACGTATCGAAGACCCTCGAATAGGGCCTTTGGTTCTGGCCGATGACAGGGTTTGGTATTTCGTATTATGGGTTTTGGTTGGGTTGACGGCTCTGTATATTAAGAATTTGTTGCGCTCTCGTCCAGGACGGGCCTGGGTCGCTATTCACAATAGGGATATTGCAGCAGAGATTATCGGCATCAATATCGGATATTACAAAGTGCTGGCGTTCATCGTTAGCAGTATGGTCACCGCGATGGCAGGCAGCCTCTATTCCTATTACACCAATGTGGCTTCTATCGACGAGTATTCATTTATGCTGACTATTTACTACCTAGCGATGATAATCGTCGGTGGAATGGGCTCGATTTTGGGTTCACTGATGGGAGCTTTTCTGATTACCATATTGCCTTTTACCTTTCTTTATATTTTCGACTTTTTCGAGGTTTCTGGTGTGATGAAAAATTTCTTTTTCGCAGTGCGATCTGGGATCTTTGGAGTCGTCATCATCCTTTTTCTCTTAATCGAGCCGCTCGGGTTGGCGGAAATTTGGAGGCGTGTAAGGACATTTTTCCAGCTATGGCCTTTCAGATTCAAGCCTTTGCAAGTCACGAAACGCTAATGAGAGAGAGATATTCATGATAAATGATAGTAAAACCCTTTTGCAGGTGACCAAGTTAGAAGTTGTTTACCATCATATAAGCACTGCAATCCAGGGGGTCTCCTTCAGTATCACCAAGGGACAGTTTTTCTCTATTATTGGAGCCAATGGTGCGGGCAAAACCACAACGCTAAGGGCCATATCCGGCTTTCTCGGCCTGGATAATGCTCACATCACCGATGGTGAGATTTTCTTTATGGATAAGAGACTTAACGGCCTTCCGCCGCACAAAATTACCAACATGGGGATTGTCTTGGTCCCGGAGCGTAACAAAATCTTTGAAACCCTCTCAGCAGAAGAGAATCTGGGGGTTTCTGTTTCTCAGAGCAAGGACCGAAAAAAGAGAGAACTTGAGATTTATGAATACTTCCCAACCCTCAAAGGCCACAGACAGCATCTGGCGGGATTTCTGAGTGGGGGGGAAAGGCAGATGTTGGCCATAGGGCAAGCACTCCTCTGCGAGCCCAAGCTCCTTTTACTGGATGAGGTTTCCATGGGCCTTGCCCCGCTTATCGTCTCCACCTTGCTTAAAACCCTTGTGAAAATGAAAAGAGATCTTAATTTGACGATCTTACTCGTGGAACAAAATGCAGCAGCTGCACTAGAGATTGCCGATTATGCGGCGGTCATGGAAAACGGTCGGATCGTGTTTGATGGGACCCCCCAAAAGCTTCTGGAACATGATGATGTGCGTGAGTTTTATCTAGGAATTCGAGAAACGGGTGAAAAGAGTTACAGGGATGTCAAGCAATACAAAAGAACCAGGCGTTGGTGGGGTTGAAATGAAAGATGCGATGATATTGGATGTTGATAATATCTCCATCTCTTTCGGAGGTGTTCAAGCCCTGACGGAGATCAGTCTGGGTGTCAGAAGATCGGAAATTTTGGGACTGATCGGTCCCAACGGGGCTGGAAAGACCGTACTTCTGAATTGCATCAACGGGGTTTATACCCCAGACAAAGGAACGATTGTTTTTCACGGCAAAGATATAAGGGATCTCCCACCTCACAAAATTGCTCCCCTGGGAATCGCCAGGACCTTTCAGCAAATCGAGCTTTTCCATCAAATGAATGTCATTGAAAATACATTAGTGGGCATGCACTATTGGAGCAAAACAAATATTTTTTTCGGTGGTCTTTATTGGGGGCCAGGCAAAAAAGAAGAGATAAAGGTGCGTCAAGAAACTGAAGAGATCCTGGATTTCTTAGAGCTCTATCCCTATCGAAAACACAAGGTTGGAAACCTCTCATTCGGTATTCAGAAGCTCGTCGGTTTAGCAAGGGCCATGGCCATGAAGCCGAAAATGCTCATTCTTGATGAGATCGCATCCGGATTGAACCGTGAGGAAAAGGAGGATTTGGCGCGCTTTCTGCTCAGAATTCGTCATGAAAAACAGATCCCCATGATCTGGGTTGAGCATGACATGGAAATGATCACACAAATCGCTGACAGATTGATCTGCCTGAATTATGGAATAAAGATCGCTGAAGGAACTCCTGATGCAGTGGTCTCTACCCCTGAAGTCACAAAGGCCTACCTCGGAACATAGCGTACCATTTAGAGAAAATATCAATCCGGCGACTACCTTGCGCAAGGTTTTATTCTAAAATTTTACGGCTTGGAGGTTTATCATGGAAAAACCCGCGGAAAATATGAACAGCTACGGCGTTGAACAGGGTAAAAAGGAAGGGTACACATCCAAGAACAAATATATCGTCGGATCCGTACAGAGATTTGATCAAAAGTTTGTCATGTTCAATCGGCCCAGGTGGGATCCAAAAGTTATGCCATTGGCCGAAGGGATATATGGCGTTATTCCTCCCAGAGAGAAGGATGGTTACACACTCATGGATCGAGCCCTTCAGAATGCCGGCTGGTATCTTGAAATGGGCTTCGCCCACGGGCACATGGTTCATGGCAAAGATTTGTATTCCTGGGAAAAAAGGCCATACTCTGATTGTCTGCGCATACCAAAGGGTGAAAAACTTGTGGATTATGACATCGGGGAGATGTCTCGGCGTGTGAAAAAAGTGGCCAAGCTCTTGGGCGCTGACTTGGTGGGAATCTGCAAGCTGGATAGCCGCTGGGTTTACTCTCGATGGTTTAATCTCCACACTCGTGAAGAGGGGCATTTAGAGCTACCTGAAGGATGCAAGTATGCTGTGGCTATAGCCGTAGAGATGGATTATGAAATGTTTCGTACCTCCCCTAAGGAGGTAGAAAGTGCTGCAACCGGTTTGGGCTACTCAAAGATGGCTTTTGTGGCCGGCTCGTTAGCCCATTTCATTCGGGACCTGGGTTATACGGCCCTCGCCAGTGGAAATGATACGGCCCTCAGCATACCTATCGCCATTGATGCGGGACTGGGGGAGTTGGGCAGGAACGGCTTACTTATAACACCCAAGTTTGGTCCCCGGGTACGCATATCCAAGGTCATAACTGATTTACCTTTAGTCCCCGATGAACCTATCGAGTTGGGTGTCGCTGCATTCTGCGAGATTTGCAAGAAGTGCTCTGAAGATTGCCCAAGTAGTGCTATACAAAGTGGAGAACGCACAGATAAGCCGTTAAACGAGTCTACCAGCCCAGGTGTCCTCAAATGGCCCGTTAATGGTGAGAAGTGCTTTGAGTTTTGGTCCAGGAATCATACCTGCTGTGGGAATTGTATCAGGGTATGCCCTTTCAACAAACCCGATACAACATTTCATAGCATGGTCAGATGGCATGTGAAAAATCTCCCTCAGTTCGACAGGCTCTACAAATGGATGGATGACGCTTTCGGCTATGGGAAACAGGTCAAAGCAACAGATTGGTGGAGCGATGAGAATACAGGCTAGANNGCGCAAAGCAGAGGACTGGTGGAGTGATGAGAACTCTGGCTAGATCAATGCTATTGGAGTATTCATTCATGTCAAAGTATTTCTATTGGGATATGGAGGACTAGCCTTAAAACGGGATTTTAGAGACGTCCTTATGAGATGCTGTCCATGTGATCTGGAAACAATTTTCAATGATTTCGATTCATTTCAACTGACCCATGACATGAGACAGGATCTTCTTTTCAAAGCAGCCTATGAATTTGCCAAACAATATGGTTACCCCCAAAACACGAAACTTCAAATGACAGGCCCTTTAAACAGGTAAGGCCATTGTTTTACTTCCCAGTGTTCTCACCATGAAATTCTACGATGCCCATATTCACTTTCTTTTCCGACAACCGCCCTCTGATTTGAGAAACATCTTTGTTTACTTGGAGGAGATCGGTCTCGCAGGTTTTGTTGCTCTGATCATTGCCGAATACCCTTCGGATACAAGAACCATTAAGAAAATGGTTCCTGGGGGATTCCATGAAGATGTCAGCCTTGAGATCTTTGCAAACCAAAAAGAACCTTTCCCCCTCTTCAAACAAGCGCCACACTTGAAGATCGTCCCTTATCTGGACACCAGATTCATTGACACGGATATAGAGGAGAAGATTCAAATGTACCGAGGGTTAGGATTTAAAGGTATAAAGGTGCTTTACGTTCCCGAGGAAGATCCGGTTTCAGGGATGAGGGGCATGAAGCAGGCTTTTGGTCGAGATCGGAAACAGTCAGAGAAGATCTCATCACGGCTCATTGAGAGCGCATCTACCCACGGGATGTCGATTCTGGTTCACGTGGACTTGAGAAGATACGGCGATTTTATATCAGAGATGATCAAGGCACACCCAATGACGAACTTCAATATTCCCCACTTCGGGTTTTCAAGGCGTAAAATATCCCCTCTCATGGAAAAATATGAGAACTGCTACACAGATTTGTCTTCGCTGACGGCCTTTATGAAAAAAGAACCAGACACCTACCTGGAATTTATAGGCCGCTATCAAGATAGAATTCTCTTCGGCAGTGATGCTCTCATTGGACAACCTGAAGTTGTTCAAAGCTCGAGGGAATTTCTCTCTAATTTCTTAGAGGATAAAGCGCTGTTAAGAAAAATATGGAATACAAACTATCTCAAGTTCCACAAATGCTGAAACAAATCTTAGCTTTACTCTTGGCACTTGAAGTTGAGCTTTACGACTTTTGCCAGAGACAAATTTGAA
>JABAHP010000364.1_pt5 | contig 24021 bp, 13 predicted proteins | sample 7062081 | NCBI WGS metagenome assembly JABAHP01 (sample SAMN14534357, study PRJNA622989) | marine sediment metagenome | biome: marine biome [ENVO:00000428]; feature: marine pelagic biome [ENVO:01000023]; material: deep marine sediment [ENVO:00002113] | place: India: Gulf of Kutch | collected...
GCCCAGTAGGCCGCCTGTCGAACGTCAAAGTCATTGAACCAGCCATTCTTTGGCTTCCAGTTTACAGGATGGTCTTCATAGCGCGGTTCACCATCCAGACAGGGCTTCGTAGGTTTGCGGTTATAATCCGCCGACACCCTCTTGTAGTTATCGTTGTCGAATCTACCGTGTCCTGATTGCAGCATATTAAAATCCAGCCACTTATCATTGTGGAACCATTCCGCTGAGGAGCGTCCCCCCTGAGGATGATACGTCATAAGGTGCCTACCCTTGTCACCATCTTTGATTCCTTTCGCCATCGCTCGCCAGATATTCTCGGCGTTGTCTGCTACCCTATCCCCTCCGAGTATCCAGATGATATTGGGCTTGTCTTTATAACGGGCGCCTAAAAATTTGCCGTAATCCTGAGCGGCTTCAAGATTCTTATTTGTAAAAATCACAGGCCCCTTGCCCCACGCTTTTGTCACCTTATCACCCCATGTAGGAAGCATGCCGATATATATTCCCTTTTCATTGGCCGTGTTGACGATAAAGTCCACATGTTTGAAATAGGCCTCGTTAGGCTTAGTCGGGTCATTATTTTTAAAGGGCCTGTCACCATTGGCATTCGGTGTATTTAATCCATCCAGTTCACCAAGGACAACACCCTGGATAACGGTGAATCCTTTTTGACGTCGGTTTTCAAGATACCTTTCCGCTTCCTTTCGATTTAGCCGGTGGAAAAGTTCCCACGCCGTATCGCCCAAATAAAAGAAGGGCGTTCTGTCCTCGTGGACAATAAATCTTTTGTTACCCGATACTTTGAGGTCTCCATGGCTGAAGTCGACCGATGGTCCCAAACGTGCTTTTTCTGCGGCTAATGCCGACATACTCAGCGTCAATATCAAACCGACAACAATCAATTTACTGTATATATAATTGTTTAACGTCTGTTTTAGTTTTAGTCTCATTTTTCTCTCCATTTTTTCATAAAATGTCATTTTTTCAGCCGTAAGGACTTGTCTCTCCGATTGAATGCTTCGTGTACCGAACCAAAAAACACATTGACACTTTCTACAATATATCATGGCTCGTTATTTGCCGTCAAATTATACTTTAGTTTTTCTCCAAAGATGGTATAAAAGACACTTCGGAGACAACATCAGGATACCGATAATGAATGGGCACAGGATAATTGCGGTATTAATAATAGCATATCTGTCGTCAAACATTGCGCATGGCGGTCAGGTTAAAGAAAAAACAGTAAAATGGCCGCCTCATATCCATGTCGTCCTGGATAATGCAAAACCTCTCGTATATAACAGGGGCGATCGTTTGCCGCTTTATCTTTGGAACGCCATGGATCCGGGACCGCTCGATGATACAACCGCAGAAGAATTAGTCATAAAACTCAACGAAAGAGGTGTCGGCCTTATTAGCTCCTGGGACCCAAGGAATCGCAGGGAAAGTCTGACTAAAGCTTTCACGATTGGCAAAGCTCAGAAAAAGTTGGGCCTGCGCATAAATATCAATGCTACCGGATGTCTCTACTCATTCTTCAATGGGGACAAACGGACTGCTCATATAGATGACGAGGGCAAGCCGTTTTGGGACGACTCTTTCGGCAAAAAAAACATGGGCTGTCCTTTCGCGCTTGATTTCCGTATTCCTGCTGTACGCGAGCAGGTCGAATTCTTTGTTAAGGAATATAAGAGGGCCGTGCTGGATATTGACTTTATCTTTGTCGATTGGGAAATTGATGGCCCCATCGAGTTCAACAAAGCACAAACCGCCTCGAAGCGATGCCGGCGTTGTCGTCAAAATATAAAGAACGTCGATGATTTTGATCAGTTTCAAAGCATCCTTCGCAAACTCAGGTGCCAATTACAGCGACAGTCTTATGCAGAACCGGTTACAACGAACTTTCCTAAGGCGCTCGTCGGCAATTACGGTGTGTATCCACACAATGGTTACCGCTACTGGTATGATTACTTCGAATATTACGTTGAGGGACAACCCTATAAGCCGGACCAACTCGCGAAGTATCGAAAATGGTATCATGAATTCCCTGAAACCAGTTATACATTTGCCATGCCTGTAGTATACACATGGTGCAGGATTTTTGATTGGTATAACTATGCCGATACCGACTACCGATGGTTTTACAATATGCTGATGGTGGCAAGCAATGCGGGAGAAAATACGCCTGCTCAGATTCCCATCATCAGTTTTGTACACTGGAACACTGTCGGCTCCGGACCTTCAGGCGGGGCGGTAAAACAATTCAGTGAGGTAAAATATCAGGAGCTGTTGTGGCATATGCTATTGAGAGGAACAGACACATTCTTTGTTTGGTGCGGGCGACAGGACGCGGCAAAAGAAATCCAACTCGTTCATCAGGTATATGCTCAGGCCCAGCAGTATGGACAATTTCTATCTAAGGGGATGCCAATCAATTTCAATGTTCCAAAGCAGCCGGGGACCGTAATCTCCGGGCTGAAATTAGGAAATCGCGTTCTTATCCGTCGAACGGATTTTAAAAAGGATGATTTCCCTGTTGAAATTACCATAGACGGCGCGAAAATCAAAGTACCAGCCACACCCGGTCGCTGCCGGACTATTTCGCTGCAATAAACTGGAGGTAAATTATGAAAGGCAAAGCTGTATTTATTATTTTTCTATTTATTTTCTGTCTTGCTTCAACTGCATGTTATGCAGAAGAGATAAGATTAACCGGACTAAGCAGTATGGAGCGGATAGGCCAGGATCAGCAACCTTATGGGGAAGCAAAGGTGGAGATTAAATCCGCGAAAAATGAGGTTGAGTCCTTCCAGGTCGTCGTTACTGCCCCAGAACAAAATATCAAGGTTGTGAATGTGGTGATTTCCGATCTCATCGGTACAAACGGTGCAAAAATAGGCAGGGACAATATTAAGCTCTTCAGGGCCGAATATGTTCGCGTAAGAAGGTCCACTCGAAGAGCGGAACTTGGTCCCGGTTTATATCCCGATCCTCTTGTTCCCTTCATAAATCCTCTGACCGGCAAACCCATCGAGCCGCGCCGTCAGTTTAGCAAAAGGTGGGGCGAACCTGTTACTACAGTAGGCCATGAAATGTATGCCATACCCTTTGAGGTTTTCAGGGGGCAGAACCAGCCGGTATGGGTGGACGTCTACATTCCCAAAAATATCCCAGCTGGAATGTATAATGGAGAAGTTACCGTCACCGCGGCGGGTAATATCTCCGCCCGAATTCCTGTGAACCTGACCGTATGGGATTTTACCCTTCCAGATGGCCCCACCCATAAAAACCACTTCGGCGGTCTCTACAATATTTCCCGATATTTCGATTTAAAACGTAATTCCGAAGAGTTTAACCAGATTGAAATGCGATACTGCCGGGCAATGGCTGAAAACCGTATCAATCCGCCAATCCCGCGGCGTCTGCTGCCCGAAGTCAAAAGTGACGGCTCGTTAAACATCATTGGGGAGAGGCATAAGGCATTAAAAGAATTTATCGATAAATTTAAGGTGACTGATTTCGAGATTCCAAGGGCACCGTTTTTTTCTCTGCCAAGGTCGACGTTAAAGGATGATTACAAACAAATCCCTCCATCTGCACGGGAAAAAGCTATCCGTTACTACCGCCAGTTTTACGAATATCTGAAGCAAAACGGCTGGGAGAAACGGGCGTATCTCTATATGCTGGATGAGCCGAACCTACGGGCAAACTATGAGCAGGTCCTCGTTCTTGGTGAGCTTGTCCACGAAGCGGTTCCGGAATTGAAATGTCTTGTTGTCGAACAGACTTACCCACAGAATCCATCCTGGCCCGATATTGACCCGGCTGTGGATATATGGTGTCCCCTGTGGAGCTTTATCGATGAAAAAACAATCAATGAAAAAATCGCACACGGAGACGAAGTCTGGTCTTATACCGCTCTGGTTCAAAGGTCGCCGCGATACCATCCCGAATATGACAAAGTCAAAGGCCTTGACCCGCCATACTGGCATATCGACCGCCCGTTAACCGTTTACCGCGTTCCAATGTGGATTAACCGGCGATATAATATTACAGGGCTGTTATACTGGACGACAATTACAACAGTTATAGAGCCATGGTTGAATCCGGCATTTTCACATTACGGCATACATTTCAACGGAGGTGGTTTCTTATTCTACCCGGGGACTCCATGCGGCATCGACGGCCCCATTTGCAGTATGCGTATGAAGAACCTTCGGGACGGCATGGAAGACTATGAGTATTTTACTATCCTTGAAAGCCTGACAGGCGATAAAGTTGTAGAAAAGATTGTGAATACCGTTGCACCAAACTGGTGGGATTTTTCAAAAGAACCTAACAAGTTCCTTGCAGCCCGTGAAAAGCTGGCTGAGGAAATCGTGAAACGAAAGAAGTAGGGTAAAAACTAACACACAGAACTTCTGAATATACTTGATAAGGAGAATCGCTATGTATAGAAGCACACTTCACAAAAAAACGATGATGCTAAGCTGTATATTGTTTTTATGCTTTATCGATAATTTTTGTACAAGTGCTCCTGGGAACCTCCAAGGCCCTTTGCGTGTCCACACCGAAAATCGGCGCTACTTTACCGATGGAAGCGGCAAGGTTATCTATTTGACCGGTTCACACACATGGTCAAACCTTGTCGATATCGGCCCGACGGACCCTCCGCCTAAATTCGACTTTACCGCCTGCTTGAATTGGATGCAGAAATTAAACCACAATTTCATACGTATGTGGACATGGGAGCCGGTCACCTGGAATACAAAGGCAAACAGAGAAAACAAGCTCCACACAGCTGCACCACAACCCTTTGCCCGCACCGGTCCGGGCAAGGCCACAGACGGAAAACCAAAGTTCGACCTGAAAAAGTACAATTCAACCTATTTCGACCGACTGCGCCGGCGAGTATCAGCCGCCGCAGACCGCGGGATTTACGTGTCCGTTATGCTCTTTGAAGGATGGGCGATGCAATTCTCACAAGGGGCCTGGGAGGGGCATCCATTCAATCCGAAGAATAACATAAACAACATTGATGGAGACACAAACAAAGACGGTAAAGGTCTCGAAATACATACTCTAAGCAACCCGGCCGTCACCGCTTTGCAGGAAGCCTACGTTCGTAAAGTTATCGATACGGTCAACAAATTCGATAACATGCTATATGAAATATCGAACGAAAACCATCCGCCTTCGACCGAATGGCAGTACCATATGATTAGCTACATCAAAAGATATGAAAAGAAAAAACCAAAACAGCATCCTGTAGGAATGACATTCCAGTATCGGGCCGGTAAGAATGAAACATTGTTCAAAAGCCCCGCCGACTGGATTTCACCAAATCGCGAGGGCGGCTACCGCGACAATCCACCGGCTGCCGACGGCCGAAAAGTCATTCTTAACGACACCGACCACCTCTGGGGAATCGGAGGAAACCAGGGATGGGTATGGAAAAGTTTTCTCCGTGGACACAATCCAATCTTCATGGATCCGTACGACGGTATTGTACTCGGGAACAAATTTGATTCCAGATGGGACCCTATCCGTCGGAGCATGGGCTACACGCGCCGCTACGCCGAGGAAATGAATCTGACTGCAATGAAGCCACACAACAATCTGGCCTCCACAAAATACTGTCTCGCAAATCCGGGGAATGAATACCTGGTCTATAATCCTTCGGAGGACAATCCACGTGTCACGGTAAACCTCAAGTCAGGTACATACAAATACGAATGGCTCAATCCAGATAACGGCAAGGTTGTATCTGAAGGTACAATAAAGGCAGTTGATGGAGAGAAAAATTTCGAGGCCCCTTTCAAGGGCGATGCCGTTCTCTACCTTAAAGCCGAGCGCAAATAAGATTGATATGAAGAAAAAGGAATGAATATGAAACGAACCATAGTAGTTATTACGGCTTCCTTTGTTCTACTAATCCTCTTCTGCAAGATGGTCAATGCAGGTGAGTTCTACAGGGAATACTGGGCCGAATGGAACGAAGACATTACAAATTGCAGAGGTCGCCTCCGCGTAAACGACACGGAGCTAAGCCTGCACAAAACATTCGGGAAAAGAAGCGAGGCAAAAGCCAACGGTTTAATGCTCGTCTCTATAGACGAAGACCTCTTTCAGTTAAAAGCGGCCCAACTATACCTGGAGATGTGGGGCGGCCATCCCGGGACCTCTAACAAGAGATTCCTGCCTAATGGAAGACAAATTTATAACGTCCCCGAAGCAGGTGCAGCGGCAGGGCACTGCACCTACAGTTATCCAGTGATTCCTGTGAAAGTCAACCATCTGGTAACTGGTACCAACGCCTTTCAGTTTGTATGCGATAGAGGCACTTCTTTCTGGGGACACTTCATTATAGATAATGCCGCTGTTCGGTGCTTTTTAAAAGATGACCATCCCGATTTGGTCCGGAACGGCCTAAAGGAATTTTCCGCAAGTGTAAAATTATCCAATCTAGGTAACGTTCTTGACGATATCGCCGAGATTTCGATTTCCTACCCAAAGAAACTTGAACAATCCATCGTATCAGTAGATTATTTCGGGAGATACCTTGGCTTTGACGATGACGGAGACGGACGCGAAAACGATTGGCACGAATTCACGCAAAAAAAACAATATCGAAACCACATCGGCTCTACTTCTAAGCCGCCTTTTACAGTTAAATGGGATACCACTATGGTTCCTTCTCAACCCGGTTCTATGGCTATTTGCGCATTGATAAAAATGAAAGGTGGATTTAATTACGTTACTGACATCCTTGATAACCTTACTTTTCCTGCCGATAGAAACCTCGTCGTTATGTACAAATGCACTTCAATGCCTACTCCATTCTGGTCGCGGGACTCAAAGGAAAAGAAAGCAGCCATCAAGCTGCCCAAAGATATATCCTTCCTCAAGCGTGCGCAGCTCATGATAAAAATCTGGGATGGCGGCGAAGGCAAGGTTAAGGAACCTTTTAAGATTAACGGCCACCCATATTCGATTACTTCCCGCAGGGCCGTACACGATGTGGTCTTTACAATAGCCGATGTCAATCCCGAACATCTTAGGCCGGGTAAAAATCAAATTACGCTGTTATCGGATACCGAGCACCATGGCATCGAAGTATTATTGCCGGGCCCGGTGCTCATTGCTCGATATAATGAAAAATGAAAGGCAATTCCGGCTGATATGAAAAGGATTGACGATCCATGAAAAGGACAGTACATTAAAGTTGGATAGAAACGGTAAGGAGGTCGTAATATGCACGCGCAAAACATAATGAATCGACGTGATTTTTTGATAACGGCAGCGGTGGCGGCAGCTGGCGCTAAGGTTGCGTTAAAAAGCCAACCGACTTTCGCTCAGGACAAGGGCGAGCGGCCAAAGCAGGCTGCGGATGTCACCGTTCTCAATCCTCAGAACCGCGTTCCCATGAGCTTCATCATCGATGATTCGACCTGCCTTGTGAATATGGCCCACTTCGGCATCCCGCATTTTGCAACGGCATGGCCCGATAGATACAAGCAGGACTGGCGCAGCCTGCCCCGCGAGATACCGGATTCCTTCGTTCGCAAGTTCGGCCAGTGGTGCCGCGAACACAAGGTCAAGGGCAAATATACAATCGTTCCGTATCCTGCTTTAGTAGGCTGGCTTGACCGCGACCTGCCCGGCTGGTCGCAAAAGGAACTTGATGACAGCCTAAAGCTGGTCCGTGAGTTTATGATGCCTGATTGGGACATCCACCCGGAGATGATCACCCACACCTGGGTTATTAACACAAAGACCGGCCGGCCATACCCCGAAAAGACCGGCTACTACATAGAAAACGCCGGCTGGAGCCAGGACAAGTCCGCCNNCTCGACTGCGAGGGCATAACCACACCCGGCGGCTTTGGCAACCGCAATCGCGACAACCTTGCCAAGGCCACCCTCGAATCCTGCCGCGATGTATTCAAAGCCGAAATCCCACATTATTTTCGCCATCTGTTTACAGACGACCGCAGTGTCGCTCCGCGCGTCGAATATGCCTCCGGCCTTACCGGAACAAATCCAAAATGCGTTGTCTCCATAATCGGCTGTACAGGAGACTGGTTCGGCGGCTGGGACGGCCTCAATCCCGGCTCCGTCGACAAGTTCATTACCGAAGACCTCAAAGGAGGCCGCCTACCACAGGTCATCGACAAGGGCGAACCGGCCATACTCGTCTGTCACTGGCCCGGCATCTATTTCAACGGAGAAGAAATAGGATTTAACATCTTCAAAGAAGTGGTCAAGCGTATCCACTCTCGCTACGACAATCTAATCTGGATGAAACTTTCTGAAATCTCACGCTATTGGGCCGCAAAGGAACTTACTCAAATCGAAAAGCAGGACACCCGTGTAACATTCAACGCTCCTTTCGCCACGACACGATTTACAGTCCAGACCAGGACCTATTCGCAAAAAGCGCCTCAGCTTGTCGTCGATGGAAAACCTGTTCAATTGCGAAAAGTTCAAAAACCGCTGCAACTGGAAACCGGAACCTTTCACACCGATGACCGCAACATTACCGTATGCTTAGACCTGCCAAAAGGCAAATCAATCCTTGTTGTATGAAACGGCTCTTTCGGGAAAAACATATTTCTTCGATTATGTAATCGAGAAAGCATAATCAGCTTATGCAGAGACATAGGCAATTTTTACTTCGTCAGCTATAATCTTAAGGCCCGCGGACACTATTTCTTTATCTTGTGCGTAATTGATGCGGATGCACTCGTTTTTGTGCTTCCATTCGGCCTTAAGGCCCGGGAAAAAGTAATGGCCGGGCACAATCAATACCCCTCTTTTTTTCAGCCGTTCATAAAGCTCATGGTCTGTAATAGGCAGCCCTCTCAGCCAAAGCCATAAAAAGAACGCGCCTTCAGGCTTATGTATGTGAAAATCTATTCCATCTAATCCATCGCAAAGCTGCTGAACAGCGTCGCCTGCCTTCTTTTCATAGAATGGCCTTATAACCTCCCGGCTCAAATGAATAATCTCGCCGCTGCGCACAAGGTTGGTTGCTATGGCCGCCCCCAAACTACCCGGCGCAAGGTTCATATTGGCATTGACCCGCGAGACCATATCGATAATCTCTTCGCCAGCAATGACAATGCCCGTTCTCGCAGCTGGCAGACCAAGTTTGGAAAGGCTCATACATACAATCGTATGCTCATTCCACAATGGTTTGGCCTCCGTAAAGATAATATTCGGAAAGGGCGTGCCATAAGCATTATCAACAATCAATGGAATATCATTCGCTAAGGCAAGTTCGCTGAGTTTTTCTATTTCAGAATCTGTAAGAACATTGCCTGTGGGATTCGTAGGCCTCGAAACGCAAATGGCACCAATTTCATCGGTGATATTTATTCGGTCAAAATCAATATGGTATTTGAAGATATGTTCGCTGATATGTTCAATCTCCGGTTTGCTTGCTACAAACCCATCTTCCAAACCCACATCGCAATAGCCGATATATTCCGGGGCAAGCGGAAATAGAATCTTCTTATTGGTCCGGCCCTCAAATGTACCGGCGAACATATTAAAAAGAATAAAGAACGCAGACTGACTGCCATTTGTCAAAGCGATGTTTTTTGGTTCTATTTCCCAATCAAACTCATCGGCCAGCAACCTCGCAACGGCCTCAATAAATTCCTTATTGCCCTGGGGAGGGTCATAATTCCCAATCGCCCGCTCGAATTCGCCGCCACTTTCAAGAAGTTTCTGCATACTCTCCCGAAAACGCTCCTGAACCCGGGGAATATGAGCGGGATTGCCTCCTCCGAGCATCAGCATGTCCCGACCTGATGAAAGCGCATGTCCCAAATCCTCCATCAGGCGGCTGATGCCGCTCGCCTCAGCTATCTTCTTACCAAATTCGGATACGTTTAACATATCGATTGATTAAACCAATACTACCTAACCTTATTCTCTTTATCATGATGTACATTGTATATCTTCAGAAGCTTTGAAACAACTCAATTAAGTGTTTATTTGTGATTACATACTATCATATTAACAATGCGATGGTGCTGTGTCATTGATAGGTGACGACAACTTTTTGTTGCGACAGTCACTTGACGTCAACGCTGATATGCAGATGCTCGCATGAGAAATATCAAAAGGATGGATTTGTATTTTATAATGGAATCTTCCCGGCAAAATTGAGTCAAACAAATTTTTTTATTATTTTTTTATCTCTACTAAATACGATTAAACTTATTTAAAAGGCACTTCTGTCCGATAAAAGCAAGCACAACATTTCCTTTCTGTAATAAATAGTGATTTATGGTAACAATAAACTCCAAAAAACCCAATTTTCAGTACTGATATCCCGAAAAAACAAAAAAAACGCTTTTTTTTTTACTTTACTTACCATTTACCCTTTGATATTATAACTTAATGCTAAAAGCTCCTGCGAGGAGAGTCGGAGAGCTTTTCACAATTGCAAGGATTGGTTAATACCGGAAGTAAATTTTGTTTTTTGAATTTTAATATTAACACCATATTGGAACATCATTGGCATTTCAAAGAAGTGTACTATTTGTGTTTTTTTAAGGAGTATAGAAAATGGGTAAAATGAAAAAATTAACATGTTTTCTTGTGGCAATTCTTTTATGGAACGGACTCATTTTTGTTCCAGCCAAGGCAGCTCGGGAGAGGTTAGATCCTGATGCCCAAAAAATCCAGGAATTGAAAGATGAGGAAGAGAGGGCAAAACGTGAAGCGGCTAAAGAAACCAGACGAAAAGCTGTCGAAAAAGCCAAGGCTAAACTCGAAGAAACAATTGCGGAAATTGATTTACCCAGTGACACAACCACACGCTTTACTGTTAAGGATTTACAAATCAGTGGTAATACTCTGATACCGACGAATGCGATTTTTAAGAAAATGCCTTTGATTTATAATGCTTCTGATAAATCATTAGTTGAGGCCGAGAGTAAGCATCTTTATGACTTCAGGGTTCTGCACGACATAATTTTGCAGCCGGGACAACCACAACAAGTGTCGGCAAGAACGGTTCAGGGTTTAACACAGTATATACTGTCAGTATATCAGAGTAAGAATTACGCAGGTATATATGTATATGTGCCAACCGATGCAATCACGGAAGGCTCGAAGTTACGCGATGACATCCTGCCAGTAACAGTGCTTGAAGCGAAGATTACAGATGTTACAGTAAAGACTTACGATCCCAACCAAAATGAGACTGAAAAAGGTTATCTGCTAAGTTCAGCCGTTTTGGATTGGTCGCCGGTAAAAGTCGGGCAGGTTGCAAATCAGAAAGAGCTGGATGAATATGTTAACCTTTTAAACCTTAATCCCGACAGGTATGTATCTGCAGTTGTGACGAAGGGTACCGAAGAAAAATCACTTGCCGTGGCGTACGACATTTACGAGGCAAATCCCTGGCACTTCTTCATCCAGGCGGATAATTCCGGTACGGAAGAAAGAGAATGGGCCCCGAGGATTGGTGTTATTAATACGAACCTTTTTGGCATAGACGACATCTTTACTGCTGTTTACCAGGCACCATGGGACAAGGGTATAGATGAAAACTACTCGCTATTTGGCAGTTATGATGTTCCGATATTAGGCCCCCGGCTGCGTCTCAATATCTATGGAGGGCATAGTGAGTTTGATATAAGCGCCGAGGGAGAATCCTTTAATTTCCTCGGTCGTGGTTCATTCTATGGCGGTATTTTGCGTTACAACCTCTTACAATTCGACGGATGGTTCTTTGATATTAAGGGAGGGGTCGAATATACAAGAAGTAAAGAGAATCCTGATTTTATCTTTGGCACGGGATCAGACGTTAAGTTCTGGATGTGGGGATATGGGGCCGACCTTCATCGTTCAGATGATATGACAAACACTTCACTATCTTTTGATACATACCGGAGTTGGGGCGGCGAATCCAGCGGTGACGAGTTCAATGCGGCACGACCAAGCGACGATGGAACTATAGATTCTATTTTCAGTATCTACACTGCAAAAGCGGCTCACAGTATGTATTTGGAAGAAGAAAAGATTACCCGCCTCAGCGGCAATTTCCGGTGGATAACCTCCGATGAAAGGCTGGTTCCCGCCAAAATGACCTCCTTCGGAGGAATGTACAGTGTCAGAGGCTATGATGAATATGAATATGTTGCCGATGGAGGGATACTTGTATCCGTTCAATATGAGCTTGACCTGGTAAAACTTGAAGAAGCGCAGCGTGCTCAGGAAGAGGAGGAAGTTCGGGAAACGACGGAAAAACCATTCCTTAAAAAACTGGCGCCGCTGGTCTTCTTTGACTATGGAAGGGCCAAGATAAGGGATCCGATCGGAACCGAAAAGAAATACGAAGAGCTTATGTCTGCAGGTCTGGGTTTTCTTGTGGAACTCGGAGATAATTTCAGGGGCGCCATGTATTACGGCTATCCTCTTACACATACTGAAGACACAAGAACGGGTAAAGGCAGACTTAATGCGGGAGTGATGTACCAGTTTTGATATTTAATGAGATTTAGGCTGACGATTTTGTCAGGTATGGATATAAAGTGTAAACGTATGAAAGGAGCTAAAATAATGGTAACGTTAATTATTTTTCAGAAAGGAGAAAAGTGATGAAAAACGTTAACAGAAAATTAAGAAAGGATTATTTTAAGCAGATTGTGACGTTCTTTTTAGTGTGTTGTATGTTCTGCAATCCGGCGGTTCTGGCCGAGGTGGTGCTTGACAGCCAAGAGCCCGGAAGTGGTATAACGGTTACACCGCTTGGAACCGGAACTACACAGAGCATGACCGCGGGTAATGGTGGTATCGGCTACTTTAGTGATTTCGACATTGACCTGGGCCATACAGTCATATGTGATCAAGGTGGCGCTCAAAACAGCGCGTTGTTTAAAGTGACTTCCTTGGATGGAACACAAATCTACGGAACTTTTACAACTAATGGTAAATTATATCTCCAGGATATTCGCGGAATTATGATTGGAGCTAACGGCGAAATCAACGCCAGCAAGTTTGTAGCATCAACCTTGAACATAAATAACACCGATTGGCAGAAATTTGTTAATGGCGAAATCAACCAGTTGAAGTTTGAAAGGGGGGCCGAGGATCCAACAGGCATAGTGGATAATCAGGGTCTTATCAATGCCGCCAGGGTATATCTTATAGGCTCCCAGGTCCTCAACAGTGGCACCATAAAAGCGGGTGAAAACGCGTCCGATTTGGTGGTGATGGCTGCCGGTAACAAGGTCTTTCTAACCCATGAGGACAGCAAGGTCCTTATTAAGGTACCTACGGATTTAGTGACACCCGACCCTGCTACAAATAAAGTGGATATTGACGCCGCCAGTACAATTAATGCCGATCAGGTTGTTCTGGCCGCCGGTGATATTTTTACGGCCGCACTGAATGTCGGTTCCCTTGCAGCTACTGCAAACAGAGATATCACCCTGGAGGGCACCATAACTACTACAGGTGATATCACGCTTGTTGCCGGCGACGATGTCGATGCACAGGTACTTGATGCGGGTGGCAGTGTTGATATTTCAGCATCTGATAACACGATAAATCTACATGAAGATGTATCTGCAGATGTAGATATTCTCCTCAATAACAACACCGTCGCGGATGCCGGTATAACACTGGATGCCGTTGAAGATGTAGTACTCGCCGCTGGCAAGAACCTGGAAGGTGACGGGACTTTGACTGTTCAGGCAGACGACGACATTATTCTCGGCGCGGGTAGTAATCCTGGCGATGTGTCAGCGGTTGGGGACCTGACACTGGATGCCGGACATTCTATTGAAGTTGCTGATGGTGGTAGTATCACGGCTGGTGATGATGTGTTCATTCTGGGGCTGTTGAAGGCGCTGGGCGATCTCACAATAGAGGCTACTGAAGGAGGAATAGACGCCACAGATGTCTTTATGAGTACTGATGGCAGCTTACTTTCGCTTGCTCAGAATGACAGCCTCAATATGGAGTTAGCTTTCGCTGACGTGATAAACAGTGAAAACACGAATCTTAGCGCAACAAGTACCGGTGGTTCTGTTACTTCCGCAAAAGCGGATACATGGAGGACAATAGCAGCATCGGCTAATACATTTATCAATCTTAATGACAGCGATACCGGCACTGGCGGTGACATAACAACGAAAGCTCTGACTACCACGACTGGTGACATTCTAATAACTTCAAACTTTGGCAACGTACGGGCCCAAGGCAACATAACCTCTGGTGATGATGTCAAGATTACAGCGAAGGACGAGGGGCCTGATGGCTCAGGTGATGCGATATTCCTTGAGGGTGAGATCGGCGAAGTTTTTGTTCCCGTTCACGTTGAGGCGGTCGGTGATATCTGGCTCAACAACAACACCTGGGCGGCCGGTGGCGTGAGCCTCGATGCCGGTCAGGATGTAAGGGTTGGCTGGCAGGGCGACCAGGACCCCTGGGATCCGACGGATGGCTACTATGCTCCTAAGACACTCAAAGGAGGCGGCGCTCTCACTATAGAAGCCGACCGCGATATCACGCTCGGCGGAGATGTTGAGTCGGTTGGCAACTTAGTTTTGTGGGCGGATAAAGACAATGGCGGTGATCCCGGCGGTGATATGACCGCTTTAGGTAACGTCACGTCAACCGAAGGTAATATCGATATTTATGCATCCGACAGCACTATCATCTTAACCGGCGATAAGGTCGAGGCCAGCGGCGATGTAACGCTACACAATAATACCGAGCTTCACGGTGGTAACCAGCGTATAGATGCAGTAAATGGAAAGCTTATAACCGTTGATGGCGTCAATGTTGACAAAAGCACAGCCGGAAATGCAGACTTTGGCGGTGGTTCAGGTATTGAGTTTGGCGGGAATGTAACAGGAAGCGGACTTACCGCCTCCGATACAATTACCTTTGAGGATGCCGTAACCGCTAACGGCACCGGCCCTGCGGAAGACCAGCGATTCGATGCCGGCCTTGGATCTCTTTGGGCAAAAGGAACTATCACAAAGAACGCCGGAGTTGATCTTACATTGGGCGGTGACGAAGGTATTGACCTCGATGGAACTGTAGATGTTCAAACTGCTGCCGGAAGTCTTACAATTGAGGATGATTTCACTGCAGCCGCAGACCTGATTGCAACTGAGAACGTAACATTGGAAGGAGCCGGCACCCTTGATGGTTTCGTTAACCAAAAAATAGAGGCTGAAAAGGGCAAACTATATGCCAATGATTCGATCCATAAAATCGAAGACGGCAGGCTGGATATGATTGGCGGATTTGATGGTCCTCTTGGTTCCGGTGATTACTCGGTAAAAACAAAAGATGTGACGGTTGATAAAGGTGCACTTTATATAACGGGTAAAGCCAATGTATTGCTCGATGGAGATCTTTACTCTTCTGGACGTATGGAACTGACTTCTAATGCTGACGGAGATTTAGGTGCAGATGTAGGCTTATTGCAGCATACTTCGGGAACTATCAACAGTGGCGACGATGTCGATATAGCAGCGTTGAACAGCAGGATACTTCTTAACGGTGGTGTAGCTTATGATCCCGCAAATGCTGCTGCGACTACCTACGTTTCAGCTGGTGGAGACATCCTGCTTTATAGCAGCACCTCTATTGCTCCTGACAGGAATCTCGATGCAGGTGATGACGTGGCGTTAGCAGCAAACAAAAGGCTTCTCAGCGACGGGAGCCTTACTATTGAAGCAGGCGAAGATATTCTGCTTGGCATACATGATGTTACTAACCACTGGTCGAATCAAGGAGTCGGCTCCGGTGGCGATGTAAGAGTGAACGGAGACCTGACATTAACTGCCGGTGACGAAGTTTACGCTCATGGCAAACTCACCACACTGGACGGTTCCGAGGGTAGTATCAATATTGACGCATCAGATCCTGACTACTCATGGCAGAGTAAGATACATCTGTATGATGATGTTACTGCTGACCTTACTAATGGTGGTGATATCATTCTGCATGCCAATACCAAAGCAGAAGAGAGTTTGACTCTTGCAGCCGGTCACGATGTTATTGTTGGTGAGTATACCACAGATTGTGCGGTGCATCTATATGGCGGTTCTGACCTGACAATCGATGCCGGCCACGATATTACAGCCTATGGCAAAGTCAAAGCGAACGGTACTCTCATAATGGATGCCGAAGAAGATATCTCCGTCTACAGATATATCTCTGCAGGTGGTTATTTAGACATGGAAGCTGTTGATATAACCGTGGGTGACTTCGTTGAGGAAATCGGTGGTTTTGTTGAAGGCGATGATGGCATAGATATTTATGCCAGCCATGATTTCATGGCCCGCTGTGCATTAGAATCATATGAAGGATATATCGATGTTGAAGCAGGCCATGATATTTACGCCGGCGGCTATGTTTATGCTGATGAAAGTATAGATATGCTGGCCGGTAATGATATCACCCTCGGTAAGTATGTTGAAGCTTACGATGGACATTTATTCCTGACAGCCACCGAAGGAAGTATCACTGTCGGCGGCCTTGAGAGGGATTCAGACGAACCTGTTCACAAGGGTGGACCGCTTTATGCTTCTGATGGGGATATGATTCTAAACGCTGGCGAAGATATTATATTCAAGACGGCGTTCGTTGAAAACGGAAGCATGATTATGAATGCCGGCCGGGATATCCTCGCTGGTGGTATGGTCATCGATGACTACTACGAGGGCATGCCTATTTACCTCGATAAAGGCGGCCGTCTTGAAGTGACTGCCGACTCTGAATTCGGCGAAACAGAGATGACCCTTACTGCAGGCAGGGATATCTCTTTCAAGTCCGCATATATTGAACATGGTGATCTCACAGCAACGGCGGAACAAAACATAACGCTGAGAGGTGACGTAACAGGCAACTGTGATTACGACACAGTCGTCGAATCTGCTAATGGTGACGTACGCCTGCGAGCCGTTAACGGCGACATAAGCATCGCTGAAGGCTACGCGATATTAGGCGGTGAGTTCGGATTTCATCCTATAGCAAGTGACTATTATATGTTTGAAGCTCACGGCGGCGGAGTATCAATAATCGCAGACAACGGCAAGATTTATTCTCCAGGCGGCGATGATGACACGCTACGAAATGTCTACATTGAGGGTACATCCAGCCAGTTAGATGACATCGGTGTCGAACTTCCAGGCGATAAAAACAAGAAAGCTGCCATCGTGATCATCAGCAAGGAAGACCTGAAGTTAGGTCCGGAATCGGTACTTGTGGCTAATGGATGCTACCTACCCCTGCATGCCATTGACCTGGACGGTATTACTAATTTCGATGAAATGAATAACTACTGGGACGAACTGTATAATGAATTCGGTGGTGTGATTGAGGATCTATATGATGGTTTTGAAGATTATCTATATGGCCTTGATGTTGATCGGGAAGACTTCTCGGTTTATAAGGAACTTCTTGGAGACTACATTAATAGTTTAGATGATCGTCCGGCCATCGGTTTTCTTGCCGAGCCTTTAACCGCTATCGGTGATATCATCAGAGATGAAGGTGAACCGATTGATGTTGCGGTTTATCTGGCCAGCAAAACCGGAGATGTTGATGTTGAATCACAGGAAGTCTATGTTGATTCGCCCGGAACAATGGTTGTTGATGCCTACGACACCGTTACGCTCGGCGATATGACCAGTGAACCTGCAGTACAGATCCCTGATAGCATAAATGGAGGGCCTGAAGGTAGGATCTGGGAAATTGACAGGTTAGAGGTCGCTTCTCGTATAACCGAATGGCTGTCTCAGGCTTCAGTCTATGGAAGATTGCCCTATACCTATAATCCTGAAATTGTAGAGGCATTTATTGGAGGTGACTACGTACTACGTGGGGCTGGCCTTGGTAATCCTGCTATCATCGACGGCAGAGCATGGGTTCTTGAGGATCCCCTGGATCCGGCACCTCTCTATAGAGAAGCAGGCCAGGAATCTGAAGATGAGGAATTCGCTGAAGGCGGCTGCACGGCGTTGATGAATTGGCTTGCTACCGAAGTAGGCGTTCCCGCAGATGATATTCAGGTGGTAGTAACAGATGCTCTTGCGCTTAATACCGATATACAGCCCTGTGAGATGTGTGCAAGACTCAAGGGAGCATCCAAGACACTGGAAGATGCTGAGGGTACTCAGATTGCCGCTTTGGCACAGGTAGTCAATGAATTCGTCACGACACCGGCACCACCATCACCGGAGCAGATGACTCAGATTGCCTCCGCACTGGCAGAGCATGCCGGTGACGGCACATATTATGCCGCGGCCGGGAAGTGGATTGATGCACTTGTGGCATACGTAGGCATAATGAACACCGAAATGGGATACTCGGCATCTGATGCTGCTGCATTTGCCCAGAAGTACCTTGCACCTGTAAGAGAGACCGGCAATGCGGCCCTGACTGCTTATGTTGAGGCACGTCTGGCAGCTCTTGGTGGCTGATGATTCAACACTGAATTGATGCAAAAAAGGCTGTCCCCTTGAAGGGGGGCAGCCTTTTACTTTATATCAATCGCGACATACAGGCATTCTTCAATCAACACTTCTGATAATGGACGCCTGTGCAACTTGTCTTTCATCGGGTATTCCATCTATCCTCTGCACAAGTTTTGCAACCCTTGCCTCGTCCCCGGTATGTTGATATAACACAGCCATGGTCTTCAGTACCCATACCACCTGAGGATGGTCCCCGTCGAACAAATTTTCCAGTATTTCCAAAGCTCTTGAACAGAGGTCGTGAGCTTCAGAGTATTTCTCCTGGTGTATATACAGGCTCGCAAGATTATTCAGGGCTATCGCTGTGTAGGCATTTTCCGGCCCAAGTGAGCCTTCCAGAACTTCTACTGCACGCAGACAAGTGCTCTCAGCCTGGATGTAGTTTTCTTTTGCAGTGTACAATTCCCCCATTGAACTCAGAATTCTGCCGGCAAGCGGATGCTCGGGGCCACGCTTTTTCTCCATTACATGCAGGGCTTTCTTAAGCAGTAGTTCTGCCTGAATGTAATCTTTATTTGCCTTGTGAATCTCCGCTATCGTCAACCATGTTGGTACTAAAAGATGATGGTTTGATCCGTACACCTTTGCCTGTGATTCTCTGGTTGAGTTTATCAATACCCCGGCTTCACCGTACCTACCCTGAAGTGTGTAAAGCCTGGCGACCTTACCACGAACGTTTGCGGTATAAAGGTGTTCCGGACCATAGCCCGCATTGATTAAGTCAAGTGCCTGTTGATAATGTTTTTCGGCATTATTATAATAGCCCTGAGCAACCAGCACGTCGGCAATGTCTACTATGAATGGTGCTATTACGTGTGCATCCGGTGTGTGAGATTTCAGCATGATGGCAAGAGCTTGTTCAAGAACGTTCCTTGAATCCTGATGCCTTCCCTGCCCCTGATAAATTGAACTCAAAATCCTTAAGCTATATGCTACGTATGGATGCTCGTCATAATAGACTTTTTTCTGCAGTTTAAGGCCCAGCTCGCACATCTGTTCAGCTTCATCCAGTCTGGTCTGCTGATTATATATGTATGCCATATCAAGCAGGCATAGTGAGAGTTCGGAATCAGGGGCTTTGTTTGTTCTGGCAAGTGTCAATGCCTGTTCCACAAGTGGTTGTGCCTTTGTATAATCCCCATATGCCATGTATACCCTTGCCATTGTCCGAAGCACTGTGCAAAAACTTTTTTTGGCCTTATGCTCCGATTCGGCGCTCGAGGTACTTCCACCAAGCAGAGTGATTCCGACTATTACGATTAAGACAAGAATCCTGCCGCGTCCCTTTTTTGAGTTTAGTCCCGTTCCTCCAGTCATCACTGAGCCTCCTCGGCCGGATCTCGAAAATCGTGAAATTTGAGAACTAACAGCCCATTTTCATTAAAAATAAACTTACATCACCAACGTTAACCGCACTCTCGCTATATATTTCCGCAAACCTTCCATAACAAAGTATTGCAAACCTTCTTCGGAATGCCAAATCCTCATAAAATGAAATATAGATATAGATTAGATTATCGGCCTAAACTGTCGCCTAAAATGCATTGTTGATTGTTTTGGAAGTTCATACAGGATGTATTGAAAGTATCGTATAAATAGATTATGAGTACTACGTCCTGTCTGACAATAGAATTAACGATAGTATTTCTAAGCGAATATATTGCTACAATGAGGTACTATATATACATGGTGTGCACCTCCCAATTAGCCCTAATTGCTATTGTAATAAGATGTTAAATGTGTTATTTTGTTAACGACACGAGATCCCGTAGCGCTGCCGGGGATTTCAAGAGTCACCCAAACGTTGAGGTAACTCGGCATATGTATAATGCGGCGTACAGAAGCATTTGGAGGTTTAGTTGTGAATAAGAAAAGTACAAAAACCACAAGGCGCATGTTTTTGCATGATGCAGCAGGAACTATAGCGGCGTTTACAATTGTGCCGCGACACGTACTGGGAGCAGGAAAAACTCCACCGAGCGATAAGTTGAATATTGCATGTATTGGCATCGGCGGCAGGGGCGGAGGCAATCTCAATGCAGTCAGCCGGGAAAATATTGTAGCGCTCTGTGATGTGGATATGCGTCGTTCCGGGAAAGCGTTCAAAAATTATCCAAAAGCAAAACATTTCCGGGACTTTCGCAAGATGCTGGATGAAATGGATAATAAGATTGATGCGGTTGTTGTTTCCACTCCGGACCATACTCATGCAGTAGTTTGCATAGATGCAATCAAAAGGGGAAAACACGTATATTGTGAAAAGCCGCTGGCCCATTCGATATACGAAATTCGCCAGCTTATGAAAGCCGCCCGGAAACATAAGGTCGTGACACAACTGGGTAATCAGGGACATTCTTCCGACCATATCCGCCTGTTCTGTGAGTGGATATGGGATGGTGCAATAGGTGATGTCTACGAAGTCCATGCCGGCTGTACCGCAGACCACTGCAAGATCGATCAATTATCGAAGCGCAGTGAGAAACACGATATTCCAGGCGAATTGGACTGGGACCTATGGCTTGGGCCGGCCAGGCATCGACCTTATAATCCGATGTACCTGCCGGGGCGCTGGCGGGGCTGGATGCCGTTTGGTTCAGGAACGATCGGTGACTGGGTCTGTCACGTTGTTGATCCGGTATTCTGGGCCCTGGACCTTGGTGCCCCGAAGACTATTCAGGCACAGGCGGGAGGTTATGATCCCAAGAAACATGCCGATACATTCCCACACGGCTCGGTGATAACGTTCGAGTTTCCGGAAAAAGATAAACGAGGCCCTGTCAAGCTTCTCTGGCACAGCGGTAAAAAAGAAATCCCTCGCCCCGCCGAGCTGGGAGAGAGCAGAAGGTTGAGCAAAACAGGAGCCATAGTCATCGGAAAAAAAGGCAAGATAATGTACGGCTCACATGGCGCGGGTGGAGTAAGGATAATCCCCGAATCGAAGATGAAAGAATACGAGCTACCTCCCAAAACTCTGCCGCGAGTGAGAGGCCATCAAAACGATTGGCTACGCGCAATTAAAAACAAAACTCAGGCCGGTTCGAATTTCGATTACGGTGGTCCTTTGACGGAACTCGCCCAGTTGGGGATTATTGCACTTAAGATGCTCGGGCAAAAACTCGAATGGGACGGCAAGAATATGCGGTTTACCAACTGCGATGAGGCGAATCAATATATCAATCCGCCGTATCGAAAAGGATGGACTTTGTAATCAGTTTTCCGGCAGGCTTTTAACGAAATCTGTTAAGGCATAAATAGTCTCAATATTATAACCGGATTCAAGGTGATATAGGTATTGAAGATTACCGCCATCGTTTTCTTCAAAAATCTGTTTGGCCCAGTTTAATATTGCATCTGTGCTTTCCGCAGACATATCCTTCGGAAGTGGGGCAATGCTTATCGGCATTTCTTTACCAAAAACCTGCCTTGCCCGCCTTACCGATGTTTCACCGCCTAAGTCGAGGGAATGTAAATTTGTAATTTTGGAAAATGCGTCCAGATGATTGGTGCTGGGCCCGCACGAATGTAAACGAATTGGGCCAAGTTCATCACCAATCTTCGATGTTACTTCTGCTACAAAACGCTCAATTAGCCCAGGACTGACCATGCACGACGAGCACTCGCCCACATGCACTTCAGTAATGGGCAAACCTGCTATTTGGGAAAAGTGCCGGCAAAGAACAATAAAAGCATCACCGATCCACTGCATAATCTTCATACACCGCTCCGGTTCGGTCATCATATCCATAAAAAATTCTTCACCGAACAGCTTCTGAGCAGTGGTCATTGCCCCGTGTATAACAGCCCGGCCGCTAATATCCCAGAAAAATGGAGGGATGGGAAGAAACTGACTTTGGTAATCCTCCTGTATTTGCTGAATCTGCTCATCAAAAAACAATATCAGTGCATGTTCAAGCAAGCTTTCAGGGGGCGGCAGGTCATCAAGACTCTTTCCTGCAAGGCAGCCGGGTGTAATGTCGGCGTCACTGCTGTCTCTGTGTACAAAATCAGCACCGAGCAGAATTCCAAGAATCATATTGGGTTGAATACCTCCAATCAGAATCTGCCCCTTATCCCAGAAATCTATCTGCCCCAAATTCGACTCCGAATAGAAAATCCGCATCCCGGGAAAATGTTCCGTAGCGTATTCGTTGCACCGATAGTCAACGGCATAGCGTTTGTTCGGGTCAAAGTAGTAATCACGGTCAAATTTCACACCTAACACTTTAGCCAACCATGCTTTTGAAAGAGTTCCTGAGATACTGATAGTCACGTAAGTAGCCCCAAAGATATCGAATATAACTTTAGCTGTATTATTGACTATTTCCCTAATTCGTTGATTTTTACAGGTCTTCCGGATTTTGCTGAAAGGTCTGCTGCAAAGCATACAGCCTGTGTTTGGGCCGCATCATCAAGGTCGGGGAACGGTCGTTTACCATCAATTATACAGTCGAGAAAATGTGATACCTCTCCCTGAAAAGGATGATGTGCAACGTCACCGCTGTCCGGCAGAATACATGGAATCTTCATGAAATCATCCTGGCCGGGGAAAAGCTTCGGAGCAAAAAGTTCATCATTACGAATGGAGCCCTCGGTTCCATAGACGCCGATATTAAACCGGTAAGGCATTTGTGCATCAAAACTCGTTGTGCTTCGTCCAATTTTGCCGTCCTTGAATTTTACATTGACTGAAATCGTTCCAGGATATTCCAGGGGATTTTGTGTTTTTACCTGATACGCACAGACCTGCTCAGCCTCACTTCGAGCAAACCAGCGGAGCGCGTCAACGGCGTGACAGCCGCCCGTTAAAATTGCCGTACCGCTTTGTTCTCGACTGGCATACCACTTTTCCTCTATGGTCATCCATATCCTGTGCAAATAATCGACCTCAACCATAAATATATCACCGAATACCCCTTGTTCTATGAGTCGGTCAATTGTCATCAGCAGCGGATTCCAATGCAGGACGAAGCTTACAAGTGTTTTAACGTTGTGTTTTCTCACTGCATCCTGCTGCTTTCGCACGTCTTCAATTGTCAACGCCACCGGTTTTTCTATTATTACATGTTTTCCTGCTTCTGCCGCGGCAACTACATACTTTGTATGAAGGTTGTGGGGCGTACATACTACTGCAATATCAACATTATCCTGTTGGAGCATAACATTAGCATCGGTTTCAATACTGCACTGCAAATCATACTGGTCTCGATATCTTTCTGCGTTTGCGCGGTTCCGGCTGACCAGCGCTCGAACGTCAGAGCGTTCATCTTTGTCAAACGCCTTTACATACTCTCCTGCTACCCAACCACAGCCAATAATCCCAACACCAAGTTTTTCCATAATCAGTTTCCTTTCCTGTTAGCGGGCGATAAAATTCTTAAAGCTTCTCATGAATAGTAACTTGAATACTTTTCCATTGCATCCATTAGAGCCTTTACGTTTTCAATAGGCACTCCGGGATAAAGTCCGTATATCATCATCAAACCACCTTCACGACTGCCGAG
>JABAHP010001148.1_pt3 | contig 23990 bp, 16 predicted proteins | sample 7062081 | NCBI WGS metagenome assembly JABAHP01 (sample SAMN14534357, study PRJNA622989) | marine sediment metagenome | biome: marine biome [ENVO:00000428]; feature: marine pelagic biome [ENVO:01000023]; material: deep marine sediment [ENVO:00002113] | place: India: Gulf of Kutch | collected...
TCATTTGAACGAGCTATATTAGAAATTCTTACTTCATCGATAATTCCATCGAACCAAGCAGCAGAACTGTCAGATCTTCTCGCAATACGGAGGGGGTAGGGGGGATCGTTCATAGATGATGGAACACCAGTTGTTGTAATTGCCACTTGTGAACCATTAAAAATTAACTTTGAATATTCATTTGGTTTAAATATCCCAACAACATGATACCATTTGTTAACTTTTACTCTTTCATAACCCGTTGAGACCATATTTGTCCCATCAGGAGAGTATCTAAACATTATCCATCCATCCGGATTTATACCAGGATCATCATCAAAACTAATATCCCATCCTCGAAAACCAGGTCCATCATGTTTTGCAACCAAATTATCATTATCTATAAAATTATCTGCTTTGAACCAAGCTTGTACTGTAAATTCTCCGGTAATTTGTAATTCTCCTGTGTTTCCAAAATCAACATAGTCATCATTTCCGTCAAAATCTAAAGAACCATCAATCATTCCTGAAACTTGATCTGATGGGTTCATGGTTCCATATGAAGATCCATCAGAAGGAGGATCTGCACTATCTTTTATCTGTGGCGGAATACCTGATGGATCATCATTTAAATGCCAAACTCCGACATACCCGGATACCCATACCCCAGAGGGGTTTTCTCGTGAACTCATTGTAGAATTGCCATAGTACATAGTAATATTTATATCATATGCAGTAGATAAAAAAGGAATTCGAACCCAAACAATTAATTCTGCTTCTGATCCACTAAAATCCTGATTAAATGATTCTATTTGATGATTTAACCATTTACCATCCATGGAAAAAGCAATATCAGCTCCATCATTTTGAACGTCATAGTGCAAATCTTCATCAACAAGAGATATTAAAAGTGGAAAATTAACATGACTTCCAATTCCATTAACTTTTGTATGATCAATTGTAATAACCTTATAATAGTTGAAAAATTTGGTATTTACAGGATTATCTAAAACACGTTGTTCTTTACCAATTGTATAAAATGAATCGGGATTATATTGGTTATTGTATTCTGTTAAAATACAATCACTTGAAAGAGGAGTTCTTAGAATTCTAAACTCAGAGATTGCCCCTGAACCCCATACATTAGCACCATAGTCTGATGCAATACTTAACATATCCCAAGCAGAGTGTGGGACAGCAAGATCAGGATCAGTTTTAACACCATCTTCGATACCATTTAGATAAAGGGTTGTTGTACTAATAGGTACTGAAAATCTAAAGGTATAATGGAACCAAGTATCAGCAGCCCAAACATTTTTAGTCCCATCGCAAGAATCACTGTTATCCAATGCTGTTGCAACACTACCAACACCACTACCCGTCGACGACCTAAATCTCAATCGTGGCATATTGTTGCCCCATGAGGGCGTGTTGCCACTAAAAAGATACATTTCGTTACTACCAATAGTATATTCAGCATCAAACTTAAACCAGGTTTCGAAAGTAAATCCATTTGTTGGTCCTGAAAAAGAACTAATACTAAGATAATCATTGATTCCATCAAAAGCTATTGCAGTTCCAACTTTTCCATTGTATATTCGTTGATCAGAAGCAAATCCAGCAGTATTTAAATCATTATTATTAGATGTACTATCTAAGATGTTAGAAGTTGAGGGATCTTGATTCATATGCCATACAGCTTCATAATTAGAATCCCATACCCCAATTGGATTCTGTCGCGAACTCATTGTAGAATTACCATAATACATAGTAATAATTGTATCTTCGCGTGTTGATAGAAATGGAACTTTAACCCAAACAATAAGTTGAGCATGAGTATCGTTATATGATTGATCAAAGAGTTCTATTTCATGATCTAACCAATCACCTCCAATTGAAAAAGCTATATCATCGCCATCTGATTGAGTATGATATCTTAAATCATTATCGATCAAAGAAATTAGTATTGGAAAGTTACTATGACTACCTGTTCCTGCTACTTTATTATGATCAATTGAGATAATTTTATAATAAGTAAAATAATGAGCTTTAGGAGGCGTTGAAGCTACAATCTTCTCAGCTCCAATTATGTAAAATGAGTCTGGATCATTTTGATTTTGATATTCAGTATATATCCATCCAGAAGAACGAGGATAACTTGAAATTCGAACCTCATCAATCAATCCATCAAAAACTTCTCCTGTCCAACCTCTATTAATACCAATATAAAATGGATTTCCATTAGTACCTAATGTCCCTATTCCAAAATCATGTTCTCCCATAAAAGCTCCGTTTACAAAAATTCTTCCCATTGACGTTGAACTTTGATAAGTAAAAACAAAATGTTGCCATGTTCCGGTAGAAACAGATATAGCTGAAGACCATTCATCCCAAACGTCTGAAGGGTTAGATAATCCGATGTCGTAATTCCCATTATCTCTGATGGCAATATAAATGTCAAAATATGCCATATTTCCGCTACCCAAAGGACCATCCATTTTACTTACGATCGTCATCCATTTTGTATCAACATTTGGATTAATCCATGCTTCCACAGTCAGTTGATTGGAGATATCTAAACTTGAATCATCAGGTACTTCAATTCTTTGCCCTGAAGAATCAGTAAATCCCACAGAATTATAGATTTGACCATCTTGACCAAGTTGAGGGGTGTTGATGTCTGTTCCATCATTTGAATATGAAGTTGAATCAATTATAGCATCTGTTCCACCAGTTTGTTCATTTAGATGCCAAACACCTCTATAATTATTTTGCCACACTCCTGAAGGATTTTGTTGGGAACTCATTGTAGAATTACCATAATACATTGCGATAGTTGTGTCAGTAATCCCAGACAAAGTTGGAACTCGAACCCACGCAACCAATCGAGAGTGTGTTGAATTGAAAGTATGATCAAATAACTCAATTTCATGATCCAACCAAATATTTTCAATAGAAAAAGCAATATCATCTCCATCTGGTTGAGTTTTAAATCGTAAATCTGGGTCTGTAATTGAGATTAGAACGGGAAAATCTGTATAAGTCCCAGATCCCGCAACCTTATTATGATCAATCGTTATATCTTTATAGAAAGAAAAATAATGAGCATTTATCGGAGAATTTAATTTAGGATTTATGATTTCTTCATCTTCCTTACTGTTTTGAGAATTAACAGACCAAAATAAAGGTGTACTAAGAATTGCTGGAAAAATAAGTAAAGCTAGTAAAATTACTAATGCTTTTATTTTGTTTTGTAATAATCTTCCGTAGATTTTCATTTTAGAGATTAATTTGTTTTTATAAAAATTGAATTAATATAAAATAGCTTTAATAAAGAGATAGATATTTCAAGTATTTATATTTAGAGGATTTTGAATCTATAGAAACCAATTAGCTTTAGAATGGATTTATATATCAAATAGATATACCTTTATTATTAAATAGAAAGCCGATTCCCATTTTTAATAATTAGGATTAATTAATTTATGAATGATAAATAGAAAAAATAAATTATTCATTTAAAATATATTAATATTGATACATATAATATTTTAAAAGAGGAAAATTTTGGTGTTTTATAATTTTACTGGAAGTGTACATTTATAAGGATAAAAAATTAATTTATGAGAAGCACTTTGGAACCGTTTTAGATGATTTGATGTTCGAAGAATTATTAATCCCACTTATAGAAGAGTCTTATGCAAGTAAGATTGAAGATGTTGAATATAAAGACTATTATAAATTTAGAATTTCTTATACATTGAAAAATAACTTCTTATTCTTATTTATAAATAGTATAAATGATAGATTTGAAAAAATCAAAAAGGAAATAAACCGCTGTAAAGAAGATTTTCTTGAATTAGTTGAAACAAACGCTTTTACCTTTGATAATGAAAAAGATATCGAAAAAATTGATCGATTAATTTATATGATGCAAAATAAATTTCCTCCTATAATATCATTAGTTGGATATTCTGAAGTAGGTAAAACCACAATTACTAACCTTCTTAGAACAAAAGAAATTGCTATAGAAAGTGATCCTACAAGTTCAGCAGAGGTTGTTACATTAAAATTGGGGCCTATATACTTTTTTATTCGTGATTTTACAGGGGATGAAAAAGTTGGTTTTTTATGGAACAATTTTATTAGAAATAGTGATGCCGTATTAATAATTACAGATTCTACATTAAGAAATGTAGAAGCTTCAAGACTTTTCTTAAATAAAATTGAAGAGGAAGTTCCATATGCCTATACAATAGGAATAGCAAATAAACAAGATTTAGAAAACGCCATTGTGATATCAAGAGTTCAAGAAATTTTGGAAATTGATTCATATCCAGTTGTTGCTATAGATTCTAATTATAAACATAATCTGATTCTTCTTATCTCTGAGATTCTGAAAATGAAAGAAAATATTTTACCATTTATAGAAATGGTTTTTGAAAAAGAAAAATTCATTAATGAACTAGAAGATACAATTAAGAACAAGAATCTTGAATCTGTAGATAATCTTTTAAATAAATTAATTAATATTTCAATTAAATTGGGAGATACTGTTGAACCTTTTTATAGGCTACAATTGAAAATGAAAGAAGGGACAAAAAAGATTGAACCAATTGATATTAGGGCTTCTTCAAGCATTCAATCTTTAAGTCAAGAAAATCAATATAAAGGTTTATCATATTTAGAAACTACTTTGAAGATGCTATTAAAGAATTTTATGGATGAAGTTACTAGTATAATCGCAGTAATTATTTGCGATAGAGAAGGATTAATTATCACTTCAGAAAGTAAGGGAGAAGCAGGAGATGAATCAGTATTAGGAGCGATAGCTGCTTCGGTTGACAGTTATATTGATAGAATAAAGAGTGAATTTGAAGAACAAACAACTTTTTTCAATATTACAACTATTAGTGATAAAAAGTTTTCTTATTGTTCAATGGGATTACAAGTCAATTTTGCTAACAATCTCAGATTTATCAAGCTCAGATACCGAATTAAGAGTTTTCTCCGAACATGTCGCAGGAAAAGTTGAAATGATCCTCGAAGGGAACGAAAAAGTATCTCTTGAAATACCTGAAATAGTAAAAACTTTATCTAAAACTAAAGATGGAAAAATACCTAAGGGTGACTACTCATTAAAGCTTATATTAGTAGGAGATTATAAAGTCGGTAAAACATCTTTAATATTTCGCTTTGTAAAAAATCTTTTCAAAGAGAGTTATCAAAGTACAGTAGGAGTAGAAATTTCAAAAAAAACTGTAGAGTTAGCTAAAAATACAAAAGTCAATTTTGCTATATGGGATATTGGAGGACAAATCACTCAAATGAGTCCTTATAGAAAAAGATTTTATGAAGGAGCCAACGCAGCATTTATAGTTATAGATCGAACCAAACAGGAGAGTCTGAATTCAGTTCAAAAATGGAAAAGCGAAATCTTCAGGTTTATTGGAAAGAACGTTAATACTATCATAATAGGGAACAAATCTGATTTGGAAGATGAGATTATTATTAGTGAAGAACAAATTAAAAAACTAGCAAACGAAAATAACTTCCATTATATCCTTACTTCTGCAAAAACAGGTGAAAATGTAAATGATTCATTCTTTTATATAGCTTTTAGGTTTTTAGCGTCTACAACATAATAAATCGTTCTTGAAGTTATTCAACGATATAATTATTCAGATGTTTAATAACTAAATGAGATAATTCATAAAATATAAAATCTTTAAAGATTTGAATGTTAGTTTTTTATATTAATTAAAACTTTGATTTAATTTTCTCAAATATCTGTAAAATAAATAACAATTTTTTTCAAAAAAATATAAACTTGCTACAATGAAAAATAGATAAAATATCTAATCTAATAAATTTTAATATAGGAATTAAGATAATTTAGTTAGATTATAAAACAAATATGGAGTTTAATTACAAATTGAAAGTAGACATGTCAGATAATAATGAAGGTTCAAATAATGAAATCAAAGTTTTAAAAGCTCGAATTAATGAACTTGAGGTAGAACTTGAAAAAAAACAAGAAGAAATTTATGACAATCTAGAAACTATTGAAAATTTAGAAGACACTATTATAAAACTAGAATCTTTAATTCCAGATGAAGAAGATAATGAAGAAGATAAAAAAAGCAAAAGACAGAAATTAATAGAATTTGAAATAGCCTTACAATTAGAAGATAAAGAAAAACAAATACGGGATTTAAAAAATCGAATGGGATTTTTAAGGAAAGAAAAAATCCAATACCAACAAGAACTTGAAAAATTAAAAAGAAAAGAAAACCCATCATCAACCGTAATTAATATTGAAGATCTAAAAACTAGTCAACCTCTAGAAGCCTTAGTAAAAGAATTACAAGGAAAAGTAAATAAACAAAAGTCAATAATAGATAATATAAAAAGACAGTATATTGATACAAGTGAATTTAATGACAAGATAAAAGAAAAAGAAAAGGTTATAGAAAAGAGGTTAGCTTTGTCAATGCAAAAACAAATAGATAATCAAAAAGAAATAATTAATTCCCAGAAAAAAACCATAGAAGATTTACAAAAAGTAAATGAAAATATAAAAAAAAGAATTGATACTTTAGAAATTCAAATAAAAATTAAAAACCAAAAAATTGAAGAATTCACGAATAAAATAAAAAAAAAAGGCAAAAGAAAATAAGTTTTGTAAAGATTTGATTTATAATTATTAAAAAAATCTACCTTAATTTTATTAAAACTCTTTTTTGAAATTTTTTTAGATTACTTTGAAATATATTTGACTAGATCTTTTATTATTGAGTATTTATCTTTTCTAACTTTTTCTTCTTCTAAAGTTTCTTCAATTTTCGCAATTTCTTTAGAAAAATCAAATACAGAAAATTTTTTAATCTCCTCCTCAGATATACTTTCACTCAATTTCTTTAAAAATACACTAATACTAGGCATAAACTTTGCTAAATTTACATTTAAATCTAGTTTGGAGATGAGAATTAACTCTTCACTAAAAGTAAATAAATAATTATATTTTTGTGCCTCCAATGCAAAAGAATTTATCTTTTTCAAGTTTAATTCATTAGCAATTTCCTTCGAATTCGCAATTAATGATAAAATCGCTTGAGGAATAACTTTTCCTTTAGCAAATTCCTTGATTAATGAACCTAGAATAATTCCGTATTTATTTGCTATAGCACATTCAGCATTTAAATCAGATTTCAACTGAGAGATAATTTCCTCGTAATTAATTTGAGTCATCTTTAAGAGATATTGGTTTTAAATAAATAATGAAAATCTATTTATTTATATTTGTTTAGTTATTAGACACTTTATACTTGTAATATTTTACTAGTTTAAGAAATAGAATTGAAAACATACAAAACACATTTTTTAGAAAGAGAATCTGATATTTCGATAATATCTGATTCAAAAAAAGCAATCTCATTGGCAAAAGAGAGTTTTTATTTCCATAGAATGAATTTAGAGAAATATATTGTGAAAGATAAGAACTTCCTTAATTCATTTTCACCAGTAAAAGTAAATTCAGAATTGCAAATTATTAATATTATGGCAAAAGTCGCAGAGGTATGCGATGTTGGGCCAATGGCTTCTGTTGCAGGAGCGCTAGCTGATTTAATGCGTAAGTCAATGAAAAATCAAGATAATAAAGAAACTATTACTCCATTTATATGCAAAATCGCATTAGTTGAAAACGGTGGTGAAATTTCAATTGATAGTGAAAAATCAATTTCAGTTGGATTATATGCTGGAGAAAACGAATTAAACTGGAATATTGGTTTTTTAATAAGAAAAGAAGATTGTCCTATAGGGATCGGAACAAGTTCGGCAACAATTGGTCATGCAATTAGTTTTGGACAAGCAGATGCAGTTACTATCTTTGCTAAAAATGCAGCTTTAGCAGATGCTGCAGCTACTAAAATAGGTAATTTAGTTAAAGGAGATGATGTGGAAAAATCTATAAATCTAGGTTTAGATGCTGTTGATGATATTGAAGGTGTGTATGGGGCATTTATTTCAAGAGAAAATAAAGTAGGAAGAGCAGGAAAATTACCAAAAATAATAAAGATTGAAGGAGACAAGTATCAAATATTTAAAAAGACAAAAGGTTATAGTGTAAGCGAAAATTTTAAATAACCCAATATAAGGGAACTTCATAATTATCTTCTGTCTTAGTAGTACAAACTTTATTTAGATAATTAAGATTGTAGTACATCTCCATCTCCTCAATTGTTAAACGCCCAAACAATTCCAAGCTAGATATTAGAAGAAAATTATCAGTTAAAATTAAAAATACATCTTTTTCTGAATTCTTTTTCAATTCAGTAAGTATATTTGTATTATTCTGAATATGTAAATTAGGATTTAGATACTCATTCGAGGCAGTAGCAAAAAATAAAACTGAATTTAGTGAAAGACTAGCATTTTTTTGGTCAAAAGGATAATCATAATAGATAATTATTGAACTCCATCCAAACTCTCCAATTACAACACTATGATTTGCTGAAAATTCAGAATACCATTCTATAATATTAACTTCTCGCTTTTTTAAACTATAAAATTCAAAGGAAGAATAAGCTTCTAAGTTTGTTGCTAATAATGAAAACGATACAATAAATATCATGAAAATTTTTATCCTTAACTGTCTAATCGATTTTGTCTTCACTAATTTATAGAAATAAGATACAAAACCAATCGATATTAAAATTGATGATAAATAGAAAATCCTTGAAGAAAATGTAAATGTTCCTGTAATAAAATCAAATAAAACACCCGCCCCCAAAATAATTCCAAATGCACTTCCCCATAAAAACAAAGGTTTTCCTCTAGGTTTGTATTGAAATAACAATAATCCCCAAATTGCAAATGAACATATTAGAATTGTTTCAAAACCTGTAAACACTACGATAAAATCAAATTTAAATAAATATGAATTAGCCAAACCAAACGCAAGTGTTAAAATTAGCGCTAATGAAAAGATGAGAGGAAATAAGAATCTATCTTCAATTTTTTTGAAAATTCTGCTTTTTTCTCCAGCTAATATCAAAGAAAATCTTCCCTTGGTAAAAACCATTGATTTTCGATAATGCAATAGTATTAATCCTTCAAATATCCCAAAAACTATAATCCCAAATAAAATAAAATACCAAGGCAGAATACTTAATCTTACGAAAACATTTAAATGTCCTGTACTTATATCCAGAAAATAAAATATTACGAAGATACCAAGACAAATGCATAGAAGTATAAAATCAAAGCCTCTCTTATAACTTTTGATGAAATAGATTACAAAAATCCATAAAAATGAAATAAGAAAAATCATTGCGATTAATGAGTGAACAAAAATACAGCTAATATAAACCCAAATAAATATTAGATAAGAAAAAATCATATTTGAGAAGATTTCTTTTCTCTGTGGTTCTTTTTGTTGCGTCAAAGATTTCAACCTTATATATAGCAGAAAAAACATCATAATTCCTTGAATTAATGCTAAGCTAGAAGGCCAATACTGAAACATCATGTTTAAGAACCCTAAAGATGAAAATCCAAGAACAAAAATCCCAAAAAGAGCTAAGGATTTATTCTTAAAAATCCTCATAAATAGATTATACACGATTAAAGAGGTAATTGGTAATGTATAAAACATAAACACTCTAGGTATCAAGATAATCTCCATACCTGAGAAAAAATGGATCAATGCTCCAATAATATGAAAACCAAAAGTACCAAAATAATCGCCTAGAGGTAAATAATTAATATCGGTAATAAATTTAATAACTGAAATGTGCATCCAAGGGTCTGTACCAATAAATATACTAGTTCCTAAAAACGCAAACACACAAAGCAGAAATATAAAAATCCCTAACAAAACAGAGTTTGAAAATCTAATCCTTTTTATCATACCTATAATTGAAAAATTATTAATAAAGGCTTCTTTATCATCCACAAACGATTCAAATTTAAATGTCTTTAACTTACCACCTTTAATATCAACAATAAGGATATAAAAAATGATTGCAGAGTATACTGCTAACAAAACTATAAAGAAAAACCATTCGGTTAAAGCAAATCCTAAATAAAACCCCCCAATTCCTAATATAATATAAAATGACAAATTGGTGACAATTGTAACAGATATATTTTCTAGAAAATTAAGATTTTTTGCTCTAAATAAAATAAAAAATAAGGGGTATGTAGGTAAAAATAAAAGGGTAAATATTGTACTCATATAAACAATAAAAAGAAAGAAACCATTCAGAAATGGGATTTCTGACATACCAATAATATAATTGAAATTTAGGATTTTTAGCAAAATGAAAAGTAAGGATATTGAAGAGATTATTACCATTACTAATTTTATCCTAACTTTTAGGTAAAATATAATATTATTTACTTTCAAATTTGTAATTTTCATTCTACTAAAAGATTTTACTGGTTATTTTAAAAATACTTAATAACAATGTAATATATGTTTTTTAGCTTATTCTTTTATATTTGTTAAAAGATTTAATTAAGCGTTCAATATTTATCATTAAAAAAATATTAATTTTAATTTAAAATTTATCTTAAACCATGTTAAAAAACAAAAACATTATAATAACAGGCGCAGCTGGTTTTATTGGTTCCCATTTAACTGAGATATTACTGAAAAATGGAAATTTTTTGATACTGATTGATAATTTTAATAAATATTATTTAGGTAAAGAAGAACGATTAGAAAAGATATTAGAAAATCATCAAAATAAAAAAGATTATATAGTAATTAAAGAAGATCTCACAAATAAATCATTCAGTGAGAAAATTACATATAATATTGATTACATATTTCATTTAGCAGCCCAAGCAGGTGTAAGATATTCAATTAATAAAGCTGCAGAAGTTACTCATAATAATATCATAAGTACAGTAAACATTTTTGAATTTGCTCTAAAACTTGATAATATTCAGAAAATTGCTTATGCATCATCATCATCAGTATATGGTAATCCTATTTATACCCCTTGTGATGAGGAACATCCAAAAACTCCAATTTCACCTTATGCAGTATCGAAATTATGTGGAGAAATCTATGCTAATTATTATTTTAGAGAATATAATTTACCAATTACATCCTTAAGATTTTACACTGTTTACGGGCCCAGAGGCCGACCAGATATGTCTATATACAAATTTTTTAACTTAATGCTTAATGATAAAGAGATCTCTATATATGGAGATGGTAAACAACTTAGAGATTTTACATATATATCAGATATTATAAATGGATTGATACTAGCATGTGAAAAGGATGTATCAAATGGAGAAGTTTTTAATTTAGGGTGTTCAAATCCAATCAACGTTAATAATTTAATAGAAAAAATGTATGAAATAACAAATAGGCCAAATAGGACTAAATATATAGATAAACAACAAGGAGATGTTGACATCACATATTCAAATATAAATAAAGCTAAAACCCTTCTAAATTATGTACCCAAAGTTGATATTGAAGAAGGCTTGATGAATCAATACCAATGGCAAAATAAAGAAATCTCAAAACATTGAATACGTTTTAGAATTTTTCTAAATCATAGTTTATATTATCAAAATTCTTCAAGTTGATAATTAATAATCATTAAACTCGATTTATTTAAAGAATTTATTAATTGAATAAATTTTAAATTGAATAATGTTAATATTTATTAAATAAAAATTAACTTTAACTTTAAACACTTGAAATAAAGCAAAAGGCGCCTTATTTTTGAAAACCTTAGATAATAAATTGAATCTTAATAGCCTATTAAATAGTTCAAAAACAAAAAATGATGCTATAAAAGATTTCCATCAAAATTTATATAATTATCTTAAAAATTTCAAAACTAAAGAGGATCCAGTAATTATTTCAATTGTATTACCAATGTACAATGAAGAAAAATCGATTAAGAAAGTTTTAGAGGAACTTCCTAATGATAATTCAATAGAAATTATAGTTGTTAACGATCATTCAAAAGATAACAGTTTAAAAGAAATTGAAAAAGTTAAATCAAACAGAGAGATTCGAGTCATAACTAATACAAGAGATCGAGGTTATGGTAATGCAATCATGTCAGGGCTTTCACATGCAAAAGGAAATATTATTGTTACAATGGATTCAGATGGACAACATAGCTCTGATGATATTTTTAATATGGTTAAACCTATTTTGGATGGGGAGGCAGATTATACAATTGGTTCACGATACGAAGGAACTTATTTCTATAAATTACCTATTATAACACGATTAGGAGAAATTATTGTAGAAAAACTCATTCAAATTTTATTTGGTCCCAGAGTATTGAATAATCAAACTGGATTCCGAGCATTTAATAGAAAAGTACTTCCTGTTTTTGAGAATACTAAATATCACGGTTATGCCTTTTGTACAGAACAAATTTTGATTATGGCTTTGGCACATTTTAGAATTAAAGAATGTCCCATTAAGGTATTTAGACGCGAACATGGATCTTCTAGTATTGTCTTAACTAAATTAGCTAAAAGAATATTTTCTTGTATCTTCTACTATTTCATCCAAAAAATTAAATTATCAATAAAAAGACCTTCCAGAATAAATTAACTCTGAGCTTCTAGGATATTATGAGAAAAATTATTACTTGTATTGGAATTAGACCAGATATAATTCGTCTATCCCAAATTATCAAAAATTTAGATAAATATTTTGAGAATATTATCCTTGATAGTGGTCAACATTATGATTATAATTTAAATAAAATATTTTATGAACAACTTAAAGTCCGTCCTCCCGATTATAATCTAAATATAAAAAGTGGGACTCACGCTTCTCAAGTAGCTAAGTTGATGATTGAATTTGAAAAAACATTATTCGAAGTACAACCAGAATTTGTAGTTGTATTGGGGGATAATAACAGTAGTTTGGGTTTTGCATTAGCTACTTCTAAATTAAATATCTCATTAGTTCACATTGAAGCAGGAATGCGTAGCAAAAATTGGTTAATGCCCGAAGAGAAGAATAGGGTAGTTATTGATCATCTTGCTGATTTAAATATCTGTTATTTACCTGAGCATAAGGAAAACTTGATTAGAGAAGGAATTAATCCTCGTCGATGTTGGGTAGTAGGCAATCCTATTATAGAAGTGGTCCATGCTGTTAAAGCAGAATTTAAACAAGAAGCTCCTTTTTATTTAGTAACTTGCCATCGAGCTGAAAATACTGAAAATGAAATGAACTTGAACAAAATTTTAAAATTTCTTGGAGAACTCTATAAGCGGAAAAAAATTGAGATTAAATTCATATTAATGCCTAAAACAAAAAATATGATGGAAAAATTTAACCTAGAATTTCCAGAAGGGATTAATCCGATTCCCCCTCAAGGCTTTTTAGAATTTTTAGGTATGGAAAAGGAAGCATTACTAGTACTTACCGATAGTGGGACTGTTGTAGAAGAATGCGCAATTATAGGAACATCTTGCATGACAATACGCGAAAGCACTGAAAGAATCGATTTAATTGAGCTTGGTGTTAATGTACTGACCGGTATAAATACTGAACAAATGCTTGATTCTGCAGAATTAGCATTATCTCGAGAAATTAAACCTGTTTCTCATTATGGTGAAAAGATTTCAGAAAAAATTTGCAACATTTTAATTGGAAATTCTCTAAATTTTTATAGGAGTCTAGAAAGATAAAATTATAAATTATATTAATTAAAATTTATTAGTTTTTAGTATATAGCCTTTAAGTTCTAATATTGCAGTCTTCATATCTTTTTCTTCCACTAGATCACTTAAATCTGAATAAATTGTGGCAAGTGATCTGTCAACTTGTTGTTCAGGCTTATTGACTCTGTTGATTTTTAACTTTTTTTCAAAGATATCGTTGAAAATATGCATCAATTGATATTTGTTAACAGTATTATTCGGTGTAAAATGATGGATAAAAGATTTTTCTCTTAATTGAGTAAAGAGATTTGATACTATTATTTTTTCACATAATTGGGCAAATTGAAGCGTGGTTACACCATTCCAAACATGATGTTCAAAACCTCCAATAGTACCCTCATCTGGTTGATTTAAAAACCATTCAAGTAAGAAACTTGTTTCCTTTTTGAATTCAGGACCAATTATTGAGCATCTAATAATTAACATTGGGCCATCAAATACTTCGCCAAGACTTTTTGTCTTGCCATAGACATCTAAAGGATCATGTGGATCATTTTCAATATATTTTCCTCTTTTACCAGAATACACACAATCAGTACCAATTTGAATAATTTTTATATTATATTTTTTAGCATAACTAGACAATTTCCATGGAAAATCTGCATTTATATGGATTGCTCGCTTAACTCCTTCAGGATCATCATCCTTTGAGAAAGGCTTTGTAATTCCAATACAATTAATAATGTATTCGATTTTTAGATTAAGAAAATGTTCATTTTCTAATAGAGAAATATCATTAGCATCAAAATGATATATTTTATCACTTAAAAATTTAGATTTCCTTACAGTACCATAAACATTAAAGCTAGAATTTTTTGATAAATAGTCAAAAACCATTGATCCCAGCATTCCACTTACACCAAGAACTAAAATATTTGTCATGCTCATCAAACCTTAATTAAATATTATATTAGCGATTTTCTACTTCCCATATTTCATTTCCCCAATAATCTGCTGGAAATCGATAATCATCTCCTTTACTTTCTTCAAGCGAACTAGTTGAAAAGAAAACTATACGGGTATCTTCCTCTAGTGGTTTAAATCCATTAGCAAATCTTGGAGGTATAAATAATACCTGTGGATTCTTATCCGATAAAATATAACGATTAACTTCTTGGTTTTTTGAGGGTGCTTTTATATCATCCAACTTAACTGCTGCAACAATAGCAGAACCTTTTGAAACATAAACATATTTTGCTTCGTTTAGATGACCATGGAAAGCGCGAATTGTTGATGTGTTGAAATTCTGGACTTGATAAAAACGTTTAACACCATAAAAATTAAAATCGTTAGCAAAATTCAATGAACCTCTATCATCAACAGCGACTCCTCCTTTAATTAGAAAAATATCCCTTTTTCCAATAGTTTTTGCTATTTTTACACGTTCAGCTACTTTTAGATTAGAGTATATTCCTTTGTGAAACTCCTGTGCTGTTGGGGAATCTATTATCTCTTTTACAGCATATTCAATATCATATTTAAATTCAAAACCAGTATCCATTATTTTACTACTATCTACCATATAACTTCTCTTATCAACAATATTTCTATTTATCTCGATTTCACAATTTGTAATATCTTTTACAATTTCTCCTAATTTCAATAAACTTAGATTTTCGCCTCTTATATTATAAATACCACGTAGGTTATTTTTAATTACATGAACAATAGCTCGAGATATATCACGAATATGAACAAAAGGCCGTTCTTGTTCCCCTCCAAAAACAGTGATTTTCTTGAATTTTAATGCTCTAGCTGCAAAAGTATTGACAACTAAATCATAACGCATCCTAGGGCTCAATCCAAATGCTGTCCCTAGTCTTAGTATACAATGGTTATCAACACATATCTCTCTAATTAATCGTTCTTGTGTATATTTGGTTTGACCATAAAAGTCTATTGGGAACCCTTCATCTTCTTCTTTAACAATTTTGTTTGGTTCGCTTCCATAAACACTGCAGGTGCTAATATGGACTATGAATTTTTTTAGTTTTTTACAAACATCAGCGATATTTCTTGCACCTATACAATTTATATCAATAGCTAAATTTGTATCTAATAAACAAGCGGGATCACCAACAATCGCTGCCAAATTTACAATAATATCATAATCTTTAATGATTTGTTCAATTTGATCTTTATCCCGTACATCCGCTTCGATATATGGATTTGGTGGTTGAAGATCTTTATAAAGATGATTGTCTAATATATCAACTTCCCATTCTTCTTGTTGCATAATATCATAGAGTACACTTCCAATATATCCAAGTCCACCTAAAATTAAGATTTTATTTTTCATTGTTCTAATTATATAAATTTTATTTAACCAGTATTTCTGAAATCATATTTCACATTTTATTATAAATGTAAATTCACCTAAAAATAAAAATTAATTCAATTTTCCCCTTTCTGAAAGTTTCGGGTTTCTTTTTTAAATCCTGTAATATTTTTCTGTATATTTGAGATTTTCTTTTCCAGTGTAATGGTTTGTTTAATCGTACAGCTTCATACCAAGATTTATAACTAAATCTCCTCAATTTTAAAATCTTAGAATCCAATTTTTTCAAGCAATATATCAAATTTTATATTTATTGCAAATTATTAATTCTTAAACACGAAATGATGAACACTACTTAGTTGTTTATAATTAATCTTAAGATAGTTGTTGTTTGATGAACATACTCGTCCTTCAAGAAACAGATTGGCTTACACGAGGACCAAATACTCAACATCATGTCTTCGAGAGAATTTCAAAAAATAAAAAATTAAGAATCACTGTTTTGGATTATGATATTGATAGAATAATGCGTTCTAAATCATTATTTATAAAAAAACAGTATTTTTCTAATATTCATCGAGCAGTAGAAGATTCAAACATAAATCTTATTCGGACAGCTCATATTCAAGTACCTTATCTTAGAAGAATATCCTCTTTAATAACTAATTTCTTTGGAATGCTTAAGTTATTTAGAAAAAATCGCCCTGATATAATTTTTGGATTTTCATTAACGAATGGGCTCATAGGTCTATTCTTATCCAAACTCTATAGAATTCCATTTGTTTTTTACTATATAGATAAACTTCATACTTTAGTACCCCTTCAATTTGTTAGAAAATTAGCTAGGTTTATTTCACGAATAATATTCAAATATTCAGACAAAATTATTGTTGTTACAAGATTACTTAATAGATATGTTTTGAATGAAGGAATTAAACCAGAAAAGATTAAGCTTTTGTTAAATGGAGTATCCTTGGAAAATACTGTTGTAAATAAGAGAAAACTTGAGAAATTAAAAGAAAAATATTCAATAAAAGAAACTGATTTTGTGTTATGCTTTATGGGTTATTTTTATGATTTTGCTGGGTTAATAGAAATTATTGACTATTATAACTCAGATGTGTTAGGTGGGAATTTACCCTTTAAGTTGTTTTTAATTGGAGATGGAGGTATTTATAACCAATTAATCAAACATTGTGAAAAAATAAAAGCAGATTGGGTATACTTTACAGGAAGAGTTCCATTCTTTGAAATTACAGAATATATAGAGTTAGCTGATTTATGTCTTATGAGTTTTGCTTTAAATACGATTACAAGAGAAATTACACCCGTCAAGATTATGGAATATATGGCCATGAAAAAACCAGTACTTTCAAATAGTCTACCGGGAGTGATTAACGAGATTGGGAAAAATAATGGAGTAATCTATGCTAAAAATCAATTAGAACTTATCAAAAAAATTAAACCTTTAAGCATAGATAAAGAAGAACTACGTAGAATAGGTCAGGATGGTTTTAGATTAATAGAAGAATATTATTCTTGGCCATTAATTATGCGTGATTTTAAGGATTTACTAATAAATCAAATAAAATTAAAGAAATCGATCTAATCTTCAAACTTCCAGTGATTTAAATCTCTCCCTAGTATTTTTTCTAACTCTAAAATATCTTCTCTATACATAAGATATAGTTTTTTCTGTAAGATTTGATCAATTTTCTCTTTCTCACTTTTAATACTGAATAAATCAAACAATTTTTTAAATCGTTTAAGATTCGATGAAATTAAGTATAAATCCTTCGAAATAAGATATTCATTTATTTTATTAGCAACTTTATATCCTTGAGTATATAATCCATGAAATCTAGGAATATCAGAGGAATGAATTTTACTCATAACTTTATTCATATCTATAAGTTTAAATTGGATATCTAAAAAATTGGATATTTTTTTTAATGAATTGATTTTTTTTTGCATCATTTCTTCGAAAATAAATATTAGAAATTGATCTTCTGGAAAAGCTTCAAACCATCTTTTAATATGTTTAGAATAAAATCCAATTTCGTATGCTCGAACTCTTTTCTGCAAAAACTCCATAAAAGTATCTTCTATGTTCAAAATTAATTTATTGTAAGTATATTCAGAAAAAGCTCTATACACAGGATTTCTTAAAATCAAAATAAAACGAATCCCTGGCAGATCGTTTGAAATACGAGAAGGGGCCTCTTTTTTGTGAAAATATTGAGGAGAAATATCTCCAATTGCTTTATAGGAAGTTTTTTTTGAGTCAACAAAAAATTGTTGATACCAATTCAATCCTTTATGATAATGTTCACTAAAAAAATTAATCTCTTTAAGGTAAGGATATAGATAAACCTCTGGATGATTTTTTAGCACTTCATATAACCAAGTGGTACCACTTCTTTCAGCTCCAATGCATAGAAAATTCGGAAGATTTTGAGTATGATTCGAGAGCAAATTTATCCATTAATTTGTTATTAAGCAATTTAGGTTTTAACTTTATATTTTTAATTATTCCTTTTTGATAAAATTAATTCTTAAAATTGACAAAATACAAAAAAAATTGGTGATCAACAATAAATAGAAAAATATTGAAAATAGTTATTTTAAATCAAATATTATTATATTTACAATTTCTTTTAATTGGAAAATTAATATCAATATAAATTATTACATTTATTAACGAAAATATAACATTCCTGAAATAAAGATGAAGAATAAACAAGAGGCATTCAAGAGTTTTTTTATAATTGCAATCACTTTATTCATAGCCTTTATTTCTAATTTACTAATTGTTTTAATATTAACACATAATTTCCCTCCTGGAGAATATGCTGTTTATCAGTTTTCTCTTACATTTTTAACTTTTTTCACGATTTTTTCAAACGTAGGCTTAAGTACAACAATAATTCAGCAATTATCAGCAGAAAAAGATAAAGAGCCTACTAAACTTGTTAAATTATTTTCTGAAGGATTAAAATGGATTATATTATTTACCTTAATATTTTCAGTAATACTCTTTTTATTAGCAGATTTATTCGAAGCGTTCTATGAAATGTCAGGGCTAGGTATTGTTCTTAAATTTACTTCCTTAATTTTAATTGCTAACAATATTGTTAACTATTTTGAGAGTATATTTCAAGGTTTATGGAAATTTAACTTTTTTGCTATGTCATTTATCTTTTCTAAAGTGATAAAAGTAGTCATTGTGAGTTTTATCTTTATTATCAATATGTCATTGCCCCAAATTATTATGTTATTTTCTTTTGCTCTTTTAATTCAACTAGGTGTAATTTTGATTTTTGCTCAAATTAAATGGAAATACTTATCATCCTTCTTTAAAATTAATCGCGAGTTGTCGAAAACGCTCTTGAAATTTTCAATTTTCATTTTTCTTTATGTCTTTTTTCAAAACTTAATAACCTATTCCAATCAGTTTATTTTAGCAGCTGTTGTAATAGCAGATGAAGTAGCACATTATACAATTGTTCAATGGATGATAGTGAGTTTCTCCATCCCTGCAATAATTTTTTCAAGGTTCATACTACCGTATGTATCTCATTATATTCAGAAAGATAATGAAGAGAAAAGAAAAATTCAGACAATATATAATTTGATTTTCAAATATGGATTATTGTTAACTATTCCAATATCTTTTTATTTTCTATTTTTCTCAGATCCTTTAATCGCACTGATGTTTGACCCTAGTTATGCTCCAGTTGCTGATTATTTAAAGTTGTATATCTTTTTTCTGAATATAAACATTATTGATGTCGCAGGAGGACACTTCTTATGGGCTTCTAACGAACCTAAACTGGTGTATAAACTTTATGCGGTAACTTCTATTTTCACTATCACTTTAAGTTTTATACTAATCCCTTTTTTTTATACGTTAGGAGCAATATTATCTATCATAATTCCACATTCAATATATACAATTTACTCAACCATTTTAGTAAAAAAGAAAAATAAAATCGATTTTGACTCAAATATGTTGCCTACGATACTAAAATACATAATTTCAGCAGCTCTTGTTATTTTGCTTATCTATTTAATTAATTTATTCTTTCAATTTAATCTAAATAACCTATTATTTCTACTGATTTTTTCTGGTTTATATTTTGGCATATTTGTGATTGTAATTTTGATATTAAAGGCAGTAACATTCAAAGAAATTAAAGATTTCATCAATTTATTAAAAAACTCAATTTTTAAAACTTCTTAGATTCACATAAATTTTCATTTCAGAACAAATTTGATCAACTGATCAAAATCAAAATAATTTCCAATTTCTTATTTAAAAATCTGATTTGTACAAATACATTTAAGATAAAATTTTATCTTCTTTATAAAGAAATAAATAAATTTGCTTTAATGTGAATTTTATGGATAGGCAAAGGATATTAAGAGAAGCTCAAAAAATAGCAAAAAAATTTTCATTTTGGATGGTTTCGGGGGAGATATCACATCTATACGGTTATGTTTATGAAACTCACGGTAAAAAGTATGAGTTAGAGATTAAATTTGATGAGGAGTTTCCAAATTCTCCACCTCAAGTGATTTATCATAGTGAAATAATTGAATTGTTAGGAAAATTTCAGTTAAATAACTTAATTAATTGGACACAAACCTCTACCGTAGTGGATATTGTTGGAGAATTGAAATCCAAAATTGAAAGTGCTCTTAAATCTTCAGAAGTAGATTCAGAACAACAAATAGCAAGTGATGAAGAAGATTATGTTAATGAAGTTTCTGCTGAAAAAGAAGATTTTATAACACCTGATCTAAATGCTTATCCTCCGGATTTTCCATATGATGAATATATTACTCCCCCAGATAATACTGATGATCTTTTTTATGCAGAAAAACCATTAATAAGTCAATCCCCAAAGCTTGAACAAAATATTCAACCGAATATATCTCCAGATGAATATATAATAGAAGAAAATGGAGATTTGGGGATACTTATCAACACTGAACTTAGTTTAATTCAACAAGAATATGCTTATGACCAAATTGATTCTAGGGGTGCCGTTATCAATATTTATATTACTATTACTCTTACAAAAACATTTATTATTACAATTGATTTCATGAATTATCCAGAAAGACCTATTATAACATTTTCAGATGAGATTAGTAATATTTTAAAAGACCCCTATGAAAAAATAGATAGTTTAAAAGATTGGGATGCCGAAAAACCAGTTCATATTGTAGATATTTTACATGAACTAGAAAAGAAACTTTATTTTATCAAAGAAATCGAAACACAGTCTAAAAAAATATCTGGAGAATACCAATGTGAAAATGTCCCAAATAGTCTAACAAAATTGAAAGTTAATTTACTAACTTATGGATTTAAAGAATATTTGATGGATATAGACTTAGAACCTTATCCAAATCCTCCAAATATTGATATGAATTCGGAATTGCAGGAGATCATTAAAAAACCTATTCAAGAATTAAATACTTATCAAGGTTGGATAAAAAGTGAAACAGAACCAGTTGAAATCGTAAGAGAAATCTCCTGGTTAGTTGATAAAAATTCAAGGATTAATTTTGAAATTGATTTATTAAAAGATCATTATAATAAAATAAGTTATGATCCATTAGCAGCAACTTTAANNGAAGTGAAAGTAATTAATGAATTTGAACTTGAAGCTCATGAAAAAATTAAAAATGATTTACATGCTTCATTCAATGATTTCTTTAAAGAATGGACCCCCTTTAGTTATCTCGTTGATTTATTTAATTTAATTTCAAAAAAGATTTTCGAAGTATCGGTGGTTTCATGTGTTATATGCCACAAAATTGAATGTCCCAGTTGTACTAAAAAAATAGCTGGAGATGACAGCTGCCACACAGAATGCCCACACTGTAATCGAGCGTATCACAATCATTGTTGGGAACAGACTATTAAATCCTTTGGCAAATGTGGTTTCTGCTTAAGATAAAAAAAAACTAAATATTCTTCTAATTTATTATTTATTTTCAAAAAATGAGAGTATTTAAAGAGTTATTTAAGTAAAATCAAACATAATAGATTATGATTCAAATTTTGAATTAATTGAAAGAACTAAAAAAACATTATATCTATTGAAAATCTGATTTAACGCAATGCCCAATTCAAATATAGAACATTCTATTGAATGATTCTATATAATTGTTAAATTTAAAGTCTCTATATATAAGTTTTTAGATGAATTAATTAAATTTTTTAATTTGAACTTCTTATTATAAACATTCACATTTTCATTAGATGATTTTCGTGGAAGAATTGGATAAAAAGCTCAATTTAACAGATTTAGAAGAAAACATATTGCATTTTTGGAAGACAGAAGATATCTATTCCTTAATTAGAAAAAAAGAAGAGGGAAAAGAAATTTGGCGATTTATTGATGGTCCTCCTTATACTACTGGCTCTATTCACCTTGGAACAGCATGGAATAAGATTTTAAAAGATTATCTTATAAAATATAAGCGGATGAATGGTTTTAAAGTTACTGATACCCCTGGTTATGATACTCATGGATTACCTATTGAAGTCCAGATGGAAAAAGAATTAGGTATTAAAAACAAGCAAGAGATCCAAGAATACGGAATAGATAAGTTTATTAAGAATTGTAAAGAGTTCGCTTTAAAAAATTTAGCAATTATGAACGATCAATTCAAAAGATTAGGCTGTTACTTCTGGGATTGGGATAATCCTTATATAACATTTAAAAATAGCTATATTGAAGGAATTTGGTGGACTTTAAAGAAAGCTTGGGAAAATAATTTGTTATATAAATTTTATCGACCTTTAAATTGTTGTCCTCGATGTGCAACTGCTTTAGCGAAACATGAACATGAGTATAAAAATATTAAAGACACGAGTTTATTCCTAAAAATTAAATCAGAAGATATGGATGATACTTATTTTATTATTTGGACTACTACTCCTTGGACATTGGTAGCTAACTCTGCTATTATGGTAAATCCAATTGCTGAGTACGCTAAAGTATATATTGAAGATCTAAATGAATATTGGATATTATCCAAAAATTCAATCACACATTTAATTTCTGGGGAATTAGGGCATAAATATAAAATTGTGGAAGATTACTATGGTGAAGAACTAGAAGGAAAAAAATATATACATCCTTTATTAGATGAAGTTCCATACCAACGAGATTTAGCAAAATTAAGTGAAAAAGTTCATTCAATAATACTTTCTGAAGAATATGTTTCAGCATCAGAGGGAGTCGGTTTAGTACATACAGCTCCAGGACATGGACCTGAAGATTTTGAGGTTGGTGTTGCTAATAATATACCCATCTTTAATCCGGTTACTATTAGAGGTACTTACAAAAAGGAAGCAGGAAAATTCGAAGGGATGTATGTTTTTGAAGCCAATGAAAAAATATTAGATTTGTTAAAAGAAAAGGGAGTGCTTATTTTAACTAGTGAAATTGAACATGAATATGCACATTGTTGGAGGTGCGATTCAAAATTGGTTTATAGAGCTACAAATCAATGGTTCTTTAAAACTGAAAGCTTAGTTCCAAGATTACTTCAAGAAAATGAAAAAATATATTGGATACCTGATTGGGCAGGAAGTAGATGGTTTAAAAGTTGGTTAACAACTTTAAAAGATTGGTGTATATCAAGACAACGCTTTTGGGGTATTCCCTTAAGTGTATGGATATGTGATAATGAAGATTGTGAAGATATTAAGGTAATTGGATCTGGAAAAGAGTTAAAAGAACTTGCAGGAAAATGCCCTGAAGATTTACATAGACCTTGGATTGATCAAGTTACTTGGAAATGCAAACAATGTAATAAAGGTACTATGAAAAGAATACCAGATATTCTCGATGTTTGGTTAGATTCTGGTTCGGTTATGTGGGCTGCCCAAGAAATTTACGATGGTGAGAGTCATTATGATACTTGGGTACCAGCAGATTTCATAATAGAAGGAAAAGATCAAATAAGAGGATGGTTTAAT
>JABAHP010000597.1_pt1 | contig 23916 bp, 23 predicted proteins | sample 7062081 | NCBI WGS metagenome assembly JABAHP01 (sample SAMN14534357, study PRJNA622989) | marine sediment metagenome | biome: marine biome [ENVO:00000428]; feature: marine pelagic biome [ENVO:01000023]; material: deep marine sediment [ENVO:00002113] | place: India: Gulf of Kutch | collected...
GATGGCCTGAGGTGCAGGCCGGGCGCAAGGCGTTGCACGGGGTAACGATGAAACGACTGTTGATACTGGCGCTTCTGTTGGCAAGCCTGGCGGCGAATGTCCAGGCCCAAGGGGAGCCCACCCTGGCGAATCTGGAGATCGCCCTTTGGCCGGAGTTTGACCGTCCAGAGGTGCTGGTCATATATCGAGGCCAACTCGACGCTGATGTCCCGCTGCCGGCCGCGATCGAGATCGCTGTACCTGCGCGCGTGGGGCAGCCCACGGCGATGGCCTATGTGGATGAGACAGGGCAGCGATTCAACCAGCAGTACACCACGCGGGTGGAGGGCGACTGGTTGATCGTGGCCTTTGAGCTGGGTGCCACGGCGTTCCAGCTCGAATACTATGATGCCCTGCCGGCAGACGCCGACGGGAAGCGGGCCTACACCTTCGTCTACTCTGCCGACTATGATACGGCGGCGCTGAATCTGGAATTCCAAGAGCCGCCAACCGCCCAGGACTTTGGGCTGGCCCCTCCCGCGGATACGACGATCGTGGGGTCCGACGGTTTGAGCTATCACCTGCTCCAGGCCGGGACAGTGGCGGCTGGCGATACACAAGAGTGGACGTTCTCCTACATGAAGGACAACGCCGACCTGACGGCTGCGGGGCTGATGCCGCCGGAGGCTTCGGTCCCAACCGCGCCCGCGCCCGCCGCCACCGGGGCAGGGGTCGACTCGACCATCTGGATATTCCTGGTTGCTTTTGTGGTCCTGATCGCGGTCGGCGGCACAGGCTACTGGCTGGGTCATCGAACCCAACCGGCTCCCCGTGCGGCGAAGCCGGCACCCAGGCGACAGAAGCGGCGGGGCAGCGGCAAGGGGGAGCGAGTGCAGCGCCCGTCTGCGGTGTCTGATGCGCGTTTTTGTCACCGATGTGGTGCCGAGCTGCGTTCGGATTCGACATTCTGCCATCAGTGTGGCACATCGGTGCGCGGCGAGTAGGACGAGGAGCGTGTCTACGGGGTGTTGAAAGGCAGACCCCTGCGCAAGAACCTGCGCGAGGGTTGTTGTTTGAGGAGGCGACAATGTCATCGACGATGAAATTCGTGCTTGGGGGGATCGTGGTCGCAGTGGTGATCGGCGTATTGATCGCCACCAGTTTCTCCGGGTCAACCAGCGAGTACCTGTCCGTGGCCGAGGTCAAGGCCCTTGGGCCCGACCAGGCCCGGAATTCCCGGGTGGCGGGCGAGATCGTGCCTGACTCGGTCGACTGGAGCACCCGCGACTTGCACCTGACCTTCGAGATATCGGACGACACCGGGATCCTGGCAATCTCCTACCATGGTCCGCAGCCCGATATGCTGGTGGATGCCGTGGAGGCGGTTGTCATGGGCAAGTACGATCCAGGCAGCGAGGTTTTCGAGGCCGAGGAACTGCTGATGAAGTGCCCGTCCAAGTATGAGGAGAAAGAGTAAGCGCGCGCAATAGAGACTTGAACCGGATCTGTTCTCCCGGAGAACCTACTCTTGCTGTGAGGAGAATGCCTTGCTTCTGTCAGATATCGGATACGGAACGCTCCTGCTGACGCTCGCCGCGGGCCTGTGGGCTACGATCGCGGCGGTGGTGGGGGCCCGACAGCGGCGTCCTGAGATGGTGTCCAGCGCGCGAAACGCGCTGCTGGTCACTTCCGGGCTGACCACGCTGTCCATTGCCCTGCTGCTCATTCTGCTCTTTACGAAGGACTTTCAGGTCCGGTACGTGTATGAGCATGTGAGCACCTATCTCAAGCCGGCATATGTGCTGGCGGCGTTGTGGGCCGGCCTGGAGGGCTCGCAGTTGCTTTGGCTCTGGATGCTGGCCATCATTACCGCTGTTGTGGTGTGGCGACCGGCGACCTGGGACCGGGAAATGCGCCCCTATGCCATGGCATTCCTGGCTATTACCCAGGCTTTCTTCGCCTTCCTTTTGATTGCCTTCACTAACCCCTTTGAACTGATGCCTTCTGTTCCAGTAGAGGGCGTGAGCTTGAACCCGTTGCTGCAGAATTTTTGGATGATCATCCATCCACCTATCGTCTTTGCGGCCTATGCCCTGTGGACCGTACCGGCGGCCTATGCCCTTGCGGCCCTGGTCACCGGGCGGCTTGATGCTACCTGGCTGCGTGGCACGAGGCGCTGGACGCTTGCCGCGTGGGCTTCGCTCGGCATCGGGATCCTGGTCGGGGCCTGGTGGGCCTATCTGGAGCTGGGCTGGGGCGGCTATTGGGGCTGGGATCCGGTAGAGAACTCGTCCCTGATCCCCTGGTTGGTGGGCACGGCCTTTGTCCACTCGGCCATTATCCAGCAGCGACGGGACATGTTCCGCGCCTGGAATGTGCTGCTGGCAGTCTTCACCTTTGCGCTCACAGTGTTCGCAACCTTTGTCACGCGCTCGGGCCTGATCCAGTCGGTGCACGCCTTTGCCAAGTCACCCATTGGCTGGTACTACCTGGGATATATCCTGTTGACCCTGGCGCTGACTGTGGGACTGGCGCTGGGCCGGCGGAGAGAATTGCAGGGCGAGGGAGAACTTGGCGATCTGCTCTCGCGGGAGTTTGCCTTCCTGCTGACCAACCTGCTATTCCTCGGCTCGGCGGCGGCGGTGCTGTTGGGAACTCTGCTGCCAACCTTCACCGAGATGCTGCGCGGTGTCGCCAGCACCTTGAATGCCGAGAACTATAACCGGTTCATGGGGCCGCTGGGGCTGACGCTGGTGCTGCTTATCGGCGTGTGTCCTGTGATTGAGTGGCGGAAGATCAGCGGCGAACGACTGCTAAAGAACCTGTGGGTTCAAGCTGTTGTAGCCGTTATCACGGCGTTGTTGCTGGTTCTGCTGGGTGTCAGGGAGTGGTGGGCTGTCCTTTCCTTTGCTGTCACGGCCTTTGTGGGCGCTACCATTGTCCTGCAGTTGGCCCAGGGGATCGTGGCCCGCATGCGGGCCGCCGGGGAAAATGTCCTGGTTGCAGCCGGGCGGGCGGTCAGCAACAACCGCAGGCGCTATGGCGGGCAGATCATTCACTTCTCGATCCTGCTGATCGTGATGGGCATCACCGGCTCGCAGGCGTACCAGACAGAGGTACAGGTGGCGCTGGCTGCTGGCGAGTCGGTCGACGTGAACGGGTATACCCTAGTCTACCAGGACTATATCTTCCAGCAGATTGAGGAGAACGGGAACAAGAGCCTCAACCAGGCGGTCGTGGATGTGTACCGGGGCGACCGCAGGGTTTCGACCGTGCGACCGGAGCGAAACCAGCACAGCAACGTAGAAGGGGCGGTGACGGAGGTCGCCCTGCGCTCCAACCTGAAGGAGGACATGTATATCGTCCTCGCTGGGCTGGACCCTGATGGCCTGGCGGCATTCCAGGTGCTGATCAATCCGATGGTCGTCTGGCTGTGGATTGGCGGGGTGGTGCTCATTGTGGGCACGCTGATCACAGCCTGGCCTGCAAGAAAGCGGAGGGGGTAGGCATGGGTATCGTTGTTTTTTTCGTGCTTGCCGCCGTTTCGGTGGGCATTATCGCCTATCCGCTGCTCCCGGGACGGGGGCCGGTGCAGCCCGCGCCCGCCCTGACCGACGCGGAGATCGAGCGAGCCGTGCGCGACCTTCGCCGTACACGTAGTGCGCGCCGCGCGCCTGGCCAGGGGGGTCTGTCGTGTCCTGCCTGCGGCAAGGCGTATCAGAAGGGAGACCTGTTCTGCGTGCGTTGCGGCGGCAGCCTGCCCGAGGTTGAGGTGCAGGCGGAGCTGGAAAAGCTGGTGTGCCCTTCCTGCGGCGCATCGCTGCACGAGGGAGACCAGTTCTGCGCCAAGTGCGGTCACCGGGTCGCCACGGAGGAGGGCGCATGAGGAGTCGAGGCTTGGGGGAAAGCTTGATGCATCTATCATCAAGACACGCCAGCTATGCTGCCGCCTCTTTGAAGCGCCCCACCACAGACTGGATGGTTAGGGTGATGGTTGTGGCTCTGCTGGCGGTTCTGGCGCCCGCGCTGCCGGTTCGGGCCCAGGATGCGGGCGTTGTGGAAGGGCAGGTGATGAACGGCACCGAGGGTGGGGCCGAGATCGGAGCCGGTATTCCGGTTGATCTTTACCTGTTCGACGCCAGCCTCGAAGAGCAGGTCTTGACTACAGAGACCGATGCTGATGGTCGCTTTGCCTTTGAGGGGCTCGACACGTCCGCGCTGCTGGAATACTGGGTCGAGGCGACCTATCAGGGTGTGTCCTACGGCGCCGCGGAGCTTCTCCAGTTCGCCGAGGGAGAAACCGCGCTGGAAACCACAGTCATCGTGTACGAGACCACCGAGGATGATAGCGAGGTGCGATTGGATCTGGTCCACATCTTTGCCGAGTCATTCGGTGAGGTGTTGAGGATTTCGGAAACCCATCTCTTTGGCAGCAGCGGAGACCGCGCTTATATCGGTGAGGAGGATGCCGGCGGCCGCCGGGGGACGGTGTTCGTGCCCCTGCCGGAGGGCTCGGTGGGTTTTGCCCTTGGAGAGGGGTTCCCCGAGGATCGTTTCGCGGCCGTAGACGGGGGCCTGATGGACTCGGAGCCCGTTCGGCCCGGCACCCTGATGTCAGAAGTCCGTTTCTCCTATCACTTGATGGCATCGGGCAGGACCATTTCTCTAGAGCGGAGCTTTGCCTATCCGGTCACCAATCTGACGGTGCTGGTTGCCCAGCCCGGACTATCACTGGCCAGCGAACAGGTGCTGTCAACGGGCTCGCAACAGATACAGGGCCGCCAGTACGAGGTCTTTGTGGGTGAGAATGTCGGCCCGGATCTACCCTTGCAGCTAGAGTTCACTCCGGTGGAGGGTATTGGAGTCAGCCCCGGCACTGGCGGGATGCCTGGCGGTCAGGTCCCGAGCGGCGGATCTGCCGGGGGAAGCCAGGGTCCGCTGCTGTTGGTCGGGGTAGTTCTGGCCCTTGTGGTCGTCGTTGGCGCGGTGATCTATGCGGCAACCACCCGGCGCCCGGCTGCTGGCGGAGGAGCTGATGCGGGGTCGACGTCGGGCGCGAAAGCGAGCAGCTTGCTGGCCGAGTTGGCGGACCTGGAGGATGCTTTCGAGGCGGGTGAGGTTGATGAATCCTCGTACGAGCGCCAGCGGGCAGAGATCTATGCGGAGCTAAAGAACCTGTAATCATGGCCGAACGAGGGACTCTGGCGATAGAGGTGCACAAGCTGACCAAGGCTTTTGGTCACCAGGCGGCATTGCGTGGCGTCGATCTCGCGGTGGGCGAGGGTGAGTTTCTGACGCTCTTTGGTCCCAACGGTGCGGGCAAGACGACGCTGATCCGCATCATCTCGTCGCTGGCACGGCCCACGACCGGTTCCGTCCACGTCCGCGGTGAGGAACTGGGCAAGGCAGGGACCGCGCTGCGGAGGCATATCGGCCTGATCTCTCACAACCCGTTGCTCTACGGCGATCTGACACCCGATGAGAATCTGCGCTTCTTTGCTCGCCTGTACGATCTGTCGGATGCCGCTGCCCGGATCGATGCCGTGCTCGATCAGGTGGGCTTGGCGGCCCGCCGTCGCGACCCGGTGCGTACCTTCTCGCGGGGGATGGTTCAGCGCCTGGCGATAGCGCGGGCCATTTTGCACGACCCGGCCATAATGCTGCTGGATGAGCCCTACACGGGCCTGGACCTGCAGGCCGCCGACATGCTGCGCGCGGTACTGGAGGAGCTGGCGGCTTCGAACCGGACGGTGATTCTCACTACCCACAACCTGGAGCAGGGCCTGGAGATGTGCGATCGCGCCGCCATCCTCAACCGGGGCAAGATGGCCTGGCAAGGCGAGCGGGCTGGTCTCGATCTGGAAAGCATGAAGGCGACATACCGCGACGTGACGCGACCGGCCTAGCTGGCATAGGCTGCCTTTGACCCATGAGCTATCTACGCAAAGTTCTAGCTATCGTCTGGAAGGACATCGTTGCTGAACTCCGCACCAAGGAGATGTTCAGCGCGATGTTTGTCTTTGCCGTGCTGGTCATTGTCGTCTTTAACTTTGCCTTTGACCTGCGGGTGAGCGGTGAGCGGGTGCGGCAAGTGGCCCCGGGCGCTCTGTGGGTGGCCTTTGCCTTTGCAGGCATCTTGGGCCTGAACCGGGCCTTTGTCGCGGAGAAGGATCGCGGTTGCCTGGAAGGCCTGCTGCTGGCGCCTGTCGATCACACCGCCATCTACTTCGGGAAAATGATCTCGACGGTGTTATTCATGCTCGTCGTCGAGGCCCTGATGCTTCCGGTGTTTACAGCTTTCTTTGGGGTGAATCTCTTTGACCTGCGGCTGGTCCTGATCATCATACTGGGCACGGCGGGCTTTGCCTCGGTGGGAACCATCCTGTCGGCGATGACGGCTCAGACGCGGGCACGCGAGGTGCTGCTGCCTATCCTGCTGCTTCCGGTGGCGGCGCCGGTCCTGATCGCCGCGGTAAAGGCCACAGCCGGTATCCTCGACGGCCTGACCATGGCCGAGGTTTCTCTGTGGTGGCAGCTTCTGCTGGCCTTTGCCTTTCTCTATCCGGCAATTGCCTTCATGACCTTCGATTTCATCGTGAAGGAGTAAAGCTTTCCGCGCGAGCGGATCCAGGGCTCGATGCAGCAGAGTGCTCTATTGAAACCATTTCGTGGTTTTCGCATCCAACGGGGTGAGGAGTTAGATGAAACGACAAAGAGAGAGATTGCTTATCGGGATGACCGTGTTCAGCGCCATCATGGTGCTGATTGCGCTATACCTGGCATTGGCCGGCGCGCCCGACGCCAACCTCAGCAGCGAGACCGGCCGCTACGCCCAGCGCATCATCTATTTCCACATCGCGACGGCATGGGTGGGCTTCTTGGCCTTCTTCATCACCTTTGTGGGCGGGGTGGGCTACCTGCGAACCCAGAGCCGGAAATGGGATATCGTCGCGCTGTCTTCGGCCGAGATCGGCACGGTGTTCATGCTGGGCGTGCTGGTCAGCGGTTCGATCTGGGCCAAGCCGGCCTGGGGCGTGTGGTGGGTCTGGGATGAGCGCCTGACTATTTCGTTGGTCCAGTTCCTCATCTATGTGGGCTATCTAATGCTGCGCGCCTCGGTGGAGGACCCCTCGCGGAAGGCACGCTTTGCTGCCGTGTATGGAATCGTGGCCTTTATATCGGTTCCCATTAATTTCATTGCTATTCGTCTTTGGCGGACTCAGCACCCCCTGGTATTTGGTAACGAGGACGGGGGCCTGGGTCCCAACATGATGTTCGCGTTTTTCTTCAGCCTGATTACGTTCACGATATGGTACGCCACGCTCATGTGGCACCGGATCCGCTTGGAGCGGTTCCGTGATGACGTGGAGCAGGTGAAGCAAAAGCTCCTGGATTGAGGCAAGTTCAGCGGAGGAGGGCACAATGACTTATCTGGTGGCGGCGTATGCCGTGTTGTGGGCGGTCTCTTTTGGATTGGTATTCAGCATGGTGTGGCGCCAGCGCAAGCTGGACAGCGAGCTGCAGATGCTGCGTCTGCTCGTCGAAGATGAGCCTCAGGTAGAGACGGAAAAGTAATCGGAGCGGCAGCTCTGGTATTGACTCGCCTGGGTTCCGGGCGAGCCTTGATGATGGCTGCCGGCCTCTTTATAGAAGTGTAGATATCATGGATGCACCTAACCTGACCTTGCCTATCGCCTTTTTGGCCGGATTGCTGTCCTTTGCTTCGCCCTGCGTCCTGCCGCTGGTTCCGGCCTATATCGGCTACCTGGGCGGAACAACGGTCATGTCCGATGGCGCCGCCGGGGCGCGGCGCGAAACGGCGAGAACCTTTTTGCACTCTGTCCTCTTTGTACTGGGCTTTGGGTTGGTCTTTATCCTCCTGGGGGCCTCGGCCACATTCCTCGGTCGCATCCTTTTTGATTCCTCGATCCTATTGCGCCGGGTGGGTGGCGTGCTGCTCGTCGTCTTTGGCATGCGGTTGATGGCCAACGAGTGGGATCGGAAGCGCTGGTTCGCTGCCGCGGCGGTGGTGGGCGTCGCCACTTTTGTGCTCGATTCGGGCCTGATCGCGCAAGGGCGGATTGCATTTGGCCAGTACACCGTCACCTGGCTCATGGAAAGCGTGATGATGGCCGTGGTGGTGCTTGCAGGCGCCGGTTGGAGCACGGCCCGGCAGGTGATCCTGGCGATTGCAGCCGGCATATTCAACTTTCTGGCGAGTTTCGACACGCTGGTTCCGAATTTGGCTGCCAGCGTTCTGATCACGCTGGCCGTGATCTTTCTCAACAGGGCCGAGTTCTTTTACGCTGAGAAAAAGATCGAACTCAAGCAGACCGGGCAGACAGGTTACCTGCGCTCGCTGCTCTTTGGTGTGGTCTTTGCGGCTGGCTGGACGCCCTGTATCGGGCCGATCCTGGCCGGCATCTTGCTTGTGGCCAGCCAACTCGATACGGTGGGGCAGGGCGTCATGCTACTGATCGCGTACACGTTGGGTCTGGGCATCCCCTTCCTTCTGGTGGGCCTGGCCTTTGGTCCGCTATCTAGATGGCTGCGCCGCATGAACCGCTACCTGGGCATTGTCGGTGTCGTGAGTGGGGTGCTCCTGGTGTTAATGGGCCTGCTCATCTTTACTGACAGCCTCACCTTTCTTTCCCAATATGGAAACTTTATCGAGTTGGAGTTGTAGGGGGTAGGTTGTGGGAAACTGGAAGCCGGCAGCCGCAGTCTTGCTGCTCTTGGCTGTGCTCGTTGGGGCCTGTGGGGGTGGCGCTTCGGCAGGGTCTACCGGGGTCAACCAGGGCAATCTGGCCAGTGATTTCGCGCTGCAGGCCATCGATGGCTCCGAGGTGTCGCTCAGCGACTACCGGGGCGACGTAGTGTTGGTGAATTTCTGGGCAACGTGGTGCCCGCCCTGCCGGGCCGAGATCCCCGATCTGGAGGCGGCCTACCAGGCGCGACGGGATGATGGATTCGTGGTCTTGGGCATTAACGTGGAGGAACCGCGCGAGGCCGTGGCGCCTTTTGCGCAAGCAATTGGCATGAGCTATCCCGTGTTGCTGGACAGGGGCGGCCAGGTGATGAAGATGTACCGCGCTCCGGGATTGCCGATCTCTTTGATCCTGGATCGGGATGGTGTGATTCGGGTACGGCACGTGGGTTTCCTGACCAGGGAGCAGCTCGAGGATTACCTGGCCAAATTGTCGCTGTGAGAGATAGGGTCTGATGCCGGCAGAAGAACAGCCAGGAACTGCACAACGGAAACCGGTCACGGGGCGAACCCGCGACGTCGTCATTTTCGTCGACAAGGCCATCTTCAAGTTGGCCAAGCACTGGCTGGTGTTGGCGAACCTGTTCTGGGGGCTGTACGTTGGCCTACCGTTCCTGGCGCCGGTGCTGATGGACGCCGGCTTGACCGTGCCGGCCAAGGCGATCTATACCATCTACCGTCCGGCCTGTCACCAGCGGCCGGAGCGCTCCTATTTCTACGGAGGGCCACAGGCGATCTATTCCATTGAGGAACTGGAGGCCGCCGGCCTGGACACCAATCCGTTCGCCCGCGAGATCGGCAACGAGCAACTCGGCTGGAAGGTGGCTTTCTGCGAGCGCGATGTGGCCATCTACGGCTCTATCTTCCTCATGGGGCTAGCGTACGCCGTGCTCAGGAAGCACTTTCGCGGCCGGCGGATGCGTGTGCGTACCTTTGCCCTGTTTCTGGTTCCGATGGCCATCGATGGCCTGCTCCAGCTTTTTGGATTCTACGAGAGCAACTGGCTCATGAGGTCGCTCACCGGTGCCATCTTTGGCATTGGCGCGGTCCTCTTTGCCTACCCCTACGTGGACGAAGGCTTTGCCGACGTCCGCAGGACGATCAACAGCAAACTGCATCTGGAGTAGCGAGTGTGGGGACACGGCTCTGGCGCGGGCTGCCTCAGACTCGGCGGCCCGTTTTTTGATTCCGGAGTTGCTGCCCAGGCTCGACGCTTTCAGCCCCGCGAGTTTCTGCCCCAGCCCTCCTGTGGTATACTGAGGACCGTGGTTGCCTACCAACTCTTACTCGATCTTTCTCTCAAGGGGGAGTGAATGGACATAAAGCAAGCGGCCGACCGCGTGGTCGAGAATATCGCCCGGGTCATCGTCGGCAAGGACGAGGTGATAGAGCTGTGCCTGGTGGCGCTGCTGTGCGAGGGGCATATCCTGCTGGAAGATGTGCCCGGAATTGGCAAGACCACGCTAGCCAAGGCTATAGCCCGCAGCATTGGCTGCAGCTTCCGCCGCATACAATTCACACCCGACCTCCTGCCGAGTGACGTGACCGGCATCCTTTACTTCAACCAGAAGAATCAGGATTTCGAGTTCCGCCCGGGCCCGATCATGTCCCAGGTGGTGCTGGCCGATGAGATCAACCGGGCCACCCCGCGCACCCAGAGCGCCCTCCTGGAGGCGATGCAGGAGCGGCAGGTGACGGTGGATGTGGAGACGATGGCCCTGCCCCGGCCTTTCCTGGTGCTTGCCACGCAGAACCCGATCGAGCTGGAGGGGACCTTCCCGCTGCCGGAGGCCCAGATAGACAGGTTCCTGATGAGGGTCGCGCTGGGCTATCCCAGCAAGCAGGACGAAAATGCCATCTTGCTTCGCTACGAGCGCCAGGATCCGCTGGCCACGTTGGAGCCGGTGATCCAGGCTGAAGACCTGCTGGGAATGCAGGAACAGGTCAAGTCGGTGTCGGTGGAGGAGTCGGTTCGCGAGTATATGGTGGATGTTGTCCGCGCAACCCGAGAGCACGAGGCTGTGGAGCTGGGCGTGAGTCCCAGGGGCACGCTGGCTCTCTACAGGACAGTCCAGGCGCTGGCTGCTGTGCGGGGCAGGAGTTTCGTCATCCCCGACGACGTCAAGTACCTGGCCCCACCAGTCCTGACCCATCGCATCATCATCAGCCCGCAGACCCGTCTGCGAGGACGGCGACCCGAAGAGGTGATGGCCGAAATCGTGGGCACAGTCCCGGTTCCTGTGGAGAGCTGATGCCCGCGAAGCACCTCGAAACCCTGGGCCGCGTCTCAGGAGCGCCGGGTGGCGCTCCCACTTTCCAAAGGGGATTGCACCCGGTGGTTTGGTCCGGCAGGGTTGCGCATGTTTAACAAGGCGTGGATCAACCTCGCAATCCTGCTGGTGCCGATCGCGCTCATCTTTGACGCCCCAGCGCTGCTCGTCATCTCGGCCTTCCTGATCACCTCGGTCACGCTTGCCTGGTGGTGGACGCGGAGCAGTTTGAAGGCGGTGAGCTTTGAGCGCGCGCTGGGCGAGCGACGCGTCTTTCCGGGCGAGATTGTAAACCTGACGCTGCGCATCGCCAACGAAAAGCTGCTGCCCCTGGGCTGGCTGTCGGTGGAAGATCGCTGGTCCCTGGCCCTCCCGCTGCAAGATGGCGAGATCTTTCCCTCCCCGTCCGGCCAAATCGGCTTTTTTCGCACCGCGTTTTCCGTCCGTTGGTTCGAACGAGTCGGACGCCGGTACCAGATCCGCTGCACCCGCCGGGGCTTTTATCCCTTTGGCCCGGTCCGCCTCAGGTCTGGCGATATCTGGGGTTTGTTCCGGCAGGACCAGGTACACGGGAATCTGGATTGGCTGATCGTGTACCCCCAGGTGTTACCCCTGGAGGCCCTTGGATTTCCGCCCAAGGAGCCGTTGGGAGAGACCAAGGCCACCTGGCGGATCTTTGAAGATCCGAGCCGGGCTGTGGGCATCCGCGACCTGCGCCCCGAGGACGGCTTTCGCCGCATTCACTGGAAGGCGTCGGCGAGACGGCAGCAACTGCAAGTCAAGGTCTTTGAACCCACGACCAGCAAGAACCTGGTTGTGTTCCTTAACGTCGCCACCTTTGAGCGGTATTGGGAAGGGACCAGGCCGCTGCTGCTGGAAAAGGCCATAGCTGTGGCAGCGTCCATCGCCAGTCATGGCGTCGAGGATAGGTTCCTGCTTGGATTGATGGCAAACGGTTCCATTCCCCACTCGGACCAGTCGATCAAGGTGCTGCCCAGTCGCCGGCCCGATCAACTGGCCCGGGTGCTGGAGGCCCTGGCGGCTGTTACCAGTTTCACGACCTCAACCCTAGAGGCGCTCCTGCTGGCAGAGAGCCCGCGGCTGCCGTGGGGGGCTACCCTCGTTGTCGTCACCGCATTGGTCACTGAGGACCTGCTTTCGGCGCTGGTCCGGCTGCACGATGTGGGGCGCCGCCTTGTGTTGGTCTCGTTGGAAGACGAGCCCTCGTGCCCCTACTCCGTGCCGCCCGAGATATTGGTGTACCATCTACCCGCCAGCGAGCTACCCTTTGATGAGAGCCTTCTGGGCGAGCCGGGCGAGTGGGAACCCGAGGTCGCTCCTCCGTTGCGTTTTGCGGGAGGTGGCGAGTGAGCGAGAGCCTGCCGGCCATGGAGCCGGGGCCTGAGAGCGAAGCCAGACTTTCCACTCCGAGGGAGTGGCAGGGAGGCTTTGGCCAGATCGAGTTGCGGCGCGAGGTGATCTGGCTTGCGCTTGCCGCTGCCGAAATGTGCTGGACTGCGCCCGCTCTGTGGGCGCTGACCTGGAACATTGTCCCCCATCCCCCTTTGCTGCTTTGGCTTGGGATGCTGGTTCTGCTGCTGGGCTTCTTTTTCTTCTACAGGGCCCTGGTATCGGCCGGGTTGGCGCTGCGCCTACAGCAGGCCCTGCTGGCGACGGGCCTGCTGCTGTGTGTCGGGCTGGTTCTACGCTTCCACGTCCTGGCCGGGTCCGGCCTGGGCGCTGCAGACTGGTTCCTGATGCCGTTTCGGAGCGTCGGCGCCGTCCCCAGCAGGGTCCCGCTAAGCTGGGTCACCATCATGCTCCTGATCTACCTCTGGGCGCGGGCCATCCACCTGGCGAACAGGAGCCTTTCGGTCGAGCAGGTGGGATTCAGCTTCCGCTCCGGGGTGGTGGTTTTGATCGTCATCTCCTTCTTGATCCAGGTGTTCACGGCGCTCGACGCGTCTGGATTCGTCATCGCCTACTTTTTCTTTGCGATGGTGGCGGTGGCGCTGGCTCGCGTTGAGGAGGTCAGCCGGCTGCCCAACAGCACCCGGGTGCCCTTCACCAGCTTCTGGATCGGCTCGACGGTGGGCGCTGTCGCCGTGTTGGTGGTATTGGGCATGGCCGTGGCCTTGTTCTTGACCGGCGGCGGCTTGGATCGGTTGCTCCGGCTGCTTGCGCCTGTGTGGCAGATCGTGCAGATCGTCATCGCCGCCGTGGGGGCGCTGTTGGTGATGCTAATTGAATGGGTGCTCGGCCTGTTTTCGCTGGACCTGGGCGAGCTGGGCGCGCAAATGCGCGAGGCCCTGTCGCAGCTTGAACTGATGGAGCCTCCTCCACCCATGCCACCGCCGGAAAGCGAGGGCCAGGCCTGGCAGATCATCACCAGGGCGTTGCAGGTCCTGGTCACGGTGGTGCTGCCTGTGGCCATTGTCTCGGCTATCCTCTTTGTTACCTGGCGCCGGATGCGGCAGCGGGACTCTGAAGAGGGAAGCGAGGAGGCGCGCGAGTCCCTACTATCGACTGGCATGGTGGCGAACAGCCTGCAGAGTTTTGTCCAGGATGGCCTCCAGCGGTTGGGGGACTTGGCGGGTCTGGTGAGGCGGTTCGGTCCGGGAACCCGGCTCCTGGCGGCGGTCTCCATCCGGCGTATCTATGGCAACATGGTGCAGATGGCAACCGAGGCTGGCTATCCCCGGGACAAGACCCAGACGCCTTACGAGTATCTGGCGACGCTCCACCGGGCCTTTCCTGACAGTGAGCAAGAGTTCACGATCATCACCGAGGCCTATGTAAATGCCCACTACGGGGAGGTGCCTGATTCTCAGGAGGAGCTACAGCGGATCCGCGACTGCTGGGAGCAGGCGCGGGCACGGGAGAGCAAGGGGAGCGCTACGCGGGCCGGCGGGCGATGAGCCGCGATTCATGGGCTTGGGGTGCGCCGTCGGCTACATGCAGTAGGTCCAGCCCGGCGTCCGTAGCGAAGCGCTGCAGTTCCCCGAACTGCAGCAAGAACGCGGGATCAAAGCCGGGCCGCGCGGAGAGATAGCGCAGATTCCGGTGTTCCACAAAGAGCAGCCCCCTGGCTCGTAGACCTCTGGCTAGCCGGGGCATCAGATCCCGGTTCATATAGTATTTCACGACGATCAGGTCATACCAATCCGGTGGCACCCGCCAGTGGGTCAGGTCTGCCTGGACCAGGTTGACCTGCAACCCGCGCCTCGACGCCTCCGCCTGAACTTGGGCCAGGGCCACACCGCTCACGTCTACGGCATCGACCCGGTAGCCCAGAGAAGCGAGGTAGAGGGAACTGCCGCCAAAGCCGCAGGCGACGTCCAGCGCGCGCAACCCGCCGGGAGAGCCCTCAGGTTGGTGGGCGGCGTCCTGGCCTGTGCCGGCAAGCAAGTGGCGGTGCTCTACCAATAGGCGACCCGGCCGAAAGTGGGCGGGTCCCTCCCGGGCAGTATATTTTCGGTCCCAGCGCTGGCGGTCAGTTTCTGACACGGTCTGTTCCCTCATCGAACGCGCTGCCAATGGTCCGGAATCTGGTAGGCAGGTCGGGGGGATTATACCACGCGTTGAGATTGTGGACAATGTGTATGCGCCTGCAAAGACACGACTTGGGTGAGGCGGGATTCTGGTGTATACTTTCGGTGTGCAGATGTGGGCCGGTTTTGGGGCAGCAGGAGGGTTTTCGGAGACCTCCCCTGGCCTGTACTCTGCGTCGCTGACTGTTGAGCTACTTGGGGTGACGAGGTGCATATGGCGGTAACAGAGATCATCACTACCCTTGGCAGGGAATTGGGCCTGGCGCGGGGGCAGGTGGCTTCAACTGTGGCTCTGTTTGATGATGGCAATACCATTCCCTTTGTCGCCCGATACCGCAAGGAGGCGACCGGCGGGCTGGATGAGGAGCAACTGCGCCAGATCGAGGCCCGGCTGGCGTACCTGAGGAGGCTTGCCGAGCGCAAGGAGACGGTGCTCAAGAGCGTGGAGGAGCAGGGCAAGCTGACGCCAGAGCTGGCAGAGGCCATCGAGGCTGCCGAGACCTTGCAGGCGGTGGAGGATCTCTATCTGCCCTACAAGCCCAAGCGCCGCACCCGGGCTACCATCGCCCGCGAGCGGGGCCTGGAACCGCTCGCTGACCTGCTCTTCGCGCAGAAGGATACCCGGCCCCTGGATTTGCTGGCTGGAGAGTACCTTTCGGACGAGGTGCCCGATGCAGATCTAGCGCTGGCGGGCGCGCGCGACATCCTCGCCGAGCGTGTGGCCGAAGATCCGCTGATCCGAGGCGAGGCCCGCGGCCAGGCATCGGACCAGGCAACCATAGTCTGCAAAGTAGCCGGGGAGGCCGCCGAGGTCGATCCGGGCGGCAAGTACCGGGTGTACTATGATGTGGCTTTCCCTTTCCAGGAACTGCAGCCCCACCAGTGGCTGGCTTGCAAGCGCGGAGAGGCGGAGGGGGCGCTTAAGGTGCGTGTCGAGCTGCCCGACGAGGATATCCTGGATATCATGGAAATATCCTTTCTGCGGGGCCCGCGCACGCCCATCCGCGACCAGGTGGAGGAGGCCATCGCCGATGGCTACAAGCGCCTTCTGGCGCCCAGCCTCGACCGCGACCTCCGCTCCGCCTGCTCTGAAGAGGCTGATGAGCACGCCATTGAGGTGTTCTCGGCCAACCTGCGCAAGCTGCTGCTGCAGCCGCCCCTACGCGGCCAGGTGGTTATGGGCATCGATCCCGGCTACCGCACTGGATGTAAGGTGACGACCGTTGAGCAGACCGGCAAGGTGCTGTACACCGAGACGATCTATCCCCACGCACCCCAGAAGCGCTGGGAGGAGGCAAAAACGCTACTCGCAGCAGCCATCGACGGACAGAGCGTAAGCGTCGTGGCCATTGGCAATGGGACCGCCAGCCGCGAGACCGAGCAACTGGTGGCAGAACTGATTGCGGACCGGCCTAGCGTGCAGTATGCCATGGTCAGCGAGGCAGGCGCATCGGTCTATTCCGCATCCAAGCTAGCGCGCCAGGAGCTTCCCGATATGGACGTCTCCATGCGGGGTGCGGTGAGCATCGCCCGGCGCCTGCAAGATCCGATGGCCGAGCTGGTCAAGATTGACCCGCGTTCTATCGGAATCGGCTTGTACCAGCACGACGTGGACCAGAGACCCCTATCGCAGGCTCTCGACGCTATCGTCGAGTCGGTGGTGAACTATGTGGGGGTGGACGTGAACACGGCTTCGCCAGCCCTGCTGGTTCACGTGTCCGGGCTCAGCAAGGGGGTAGCGGCCAATATTGTGGCCTACCGGAACGAACACGGGCCCTTTGCCAAGCGCTCGGAGCTGAAAAAGGTCAAGGGGTTGGGGCCCAAGGCCTACCAGCAGGCGGCCGGTTTTCTGCGGGTGCCCGAATCGGCCAATCCGCTGGACAACACGCCGATCCATCCCGAAGCGTACCCGGTGGTGCGGCGGCTGATGGAGCTGGCGGGAACGCGCTTAAAGGCGCGGGACATGCTGGGACGGGTTCGCGCTTTGCGCGACGAGCTGGGGCTGCCCGGAATGGCCGAGCTTCTGGAGGTAGGCGAGCCCACGCTGGCCGACATCCTGGATGGGCTGGCGCGTCCGGGGCGCGATCCCCGTGACGAGCTACCGCCACCGGCCCTGCGCCAGGACGTGCTCAAGATGGAGGATCTGACCGTGGGCATGCGCATGCGGGGCACGGTGCGCAACGTGGTCGACTTTGGCGCCTTTGTCGACATCGGGGTCAAGCAGGATGGTCTGGTTCACGTCTCCAAGATGGCGGATCGCTACGTGCGGAACCCCTTTGAGGTTGTTGGTGTGGGGGATGTGGTGAACGTGACGGTTATCAGCGTGGACCTGGAGCGGGGGCGCATAGGCCTGAGCATGAGGGACTGAGCAGGCAACTGGCTCCGGCCGTCGTCACTTTCCCGCTTGCGCGTTCTCCAAGCTCTGCGAGATGGCCTGCCACTCCTCCCTGGTCATGGACATGTCGTAGAAAAGCACCTTGGCGATACCTCCGGTGCGTTGGAAGAACTGCCAAAGATGGCGGTAGCGTGGCTCCTTCTGTAGTATGCGGTAGCTCGGGTGGCTGGCAGGGCGATAGTGCTGCCCCGTCTCGCGAAAGCCGACGGTCCGGTAGGCGCGCACGGCGCGTAGGTTGGTGGCTGCCACATCCAGCACCATTGTGGCAAAGCCCATCTCATCGAAGTAGTGGTCCAGGAAGATATGCATTGCCTCGGTGCCATAGCCCTGGCTGACAAAGTCGGCGCCGATGGTGATCCCCAGGCGGGCGGATCGCCGTCCGTCGATCTCCCTCAGGGTCAAACTACCAATGACTTGGCGGTCCTCGTTCACGATGGTGTAGAGGCGGCGGCTCGGATCCCGGCGGCGCCATTCGAACCAGCGCAGGTGTTCGGTCCTGCTCTGCCGGGGAAAGTCAAAGGGGCGGTACAACGGGTCGGCAAAGGGGCGCCACTGCAGCATGGCGTCTAGGTCTGCCGCTTTCATGTGGCGGATCGTGATGCGCTGACCCTGCAGTTTCATGCCTGCGATTCTTCCCCGTGGTTTGTATCTCCGGCGACCTGCTGGCGGCCTCCGGGGGCCAGATGCCATCATACCATGCCCGCGAGATTTCCTCAAGTCGCGCAGAGGTGCGGGGCGCCTGCTGACCTGGAGGTGGGCCAGGTCAGCAGCAAGTCGTCATAACTGATCAGATCCAGCCGATGAGTATAGCATCAGCCAGCGGACATCGTGGCACCACTGACCTAGAGGTTCCCAGAGGCCGCAGTCCCAGGCACACAATTACCAAGCGCAATAACGGGTACCGGGCAAACTGAAGATCAAGCGGTGATCGTGTACCTGGCCGGAACCGGCTTGTCTGAAGAAATCTACCGAGACCATGACCTGGGCACATTGGAGGACCGGCTTGTCGACGCGGTCGCAGCTTCGGAGAGCGGCGAGTACAATGGAAATGAGATCGGTGCGGATGGAACGACCCTGTACCTTTACGGGCCGAAGGCCGAGACTCTCTTTGCCGCAGTCGAAGGTACACTGCGTGGCTACCCGCTGTGCCAGAACGCTCGAGTAGTGATCCACTACGATCCGCCTGGCTCGCCGGGAAAAGAGGTCACCATCAGCGACTAGCTCTTCCGTCTGGCCCACACTTGCCGGCGCCTCCGCAAGAAAGATGGGTCAGGGAGGGGCCACACGCCCCTCCCCGACCCAGGGAGAAAGGAGAAAGCACCTTTTTCAAGTGGTGCTAGGTCCTAGACGCTTCAACGGTCAGAAAGGTTCCATCAAGGCATCTGCAAGGCCTCGGACAGGCGCTCAAGCGCCCAATCGATCTCTTCCTTAGTGACGATCAGGGGCGGCGCCAGCCGGATTACGTTCCAATGGGTCTCCTTGCAGAGCAGGCCCCGTTCCATCAGCGCCTCGCAGAAACGGCGCGCTCCACCAGCCTCGGGCTTGAGCACGACGCCCACCCACAGGCCCTTTCCCCGGATCTGCTTGATGTGCGGGCTGTCGATCTTGTGCAGGCGCTCCATCAGGTACTGGCCAAGCTGGGCCGCGCGCTCGCTCAGGCCCTCATCTACGAGCACCCGCAGCGACTCGCGGGCCACGGCGCAGGCCAGCGGGTTGCCTCCAAAGGTTGAGCCGTGGTCGCCGGGCCCGAAGAGCCCCAGGATCTCCCGGCCAGCAAGCACCGCAGAGACGGGGTACATGCCGCCTCCAAGTGCCTTGCCGATAGTCACAATGTCGGCCCGGACCCCCTCGTGCTCCGCGGCAAGGAGCTTGCCGGTGCGGCCCAGCCCGCTCTGGATCTCGTCCGTGATCAGCAACACGTTATGCCGGTCGCAGATCCCGCGAGCCTGCTTCAGGTAGCCCTCCGGCGGGACGACGACGCCGCCCTCGCCCTGGATCGGCTCCATCAGGAATGCCACGGTGTGGGGCGTAATGGCCGCCTCTAGCGCGGTCGCGTCGCCAAAGGGGATCAGCTCGAAGCCAGGCGTAAACGGCCCGAACCCATCCCTGTAGTGCTCCTCGGGAGAAAAGCTGATGGCCGTGATCGTCCGCCCGTGAAAGTTGCCGTGGCAGGCCAGGATATGGGCATGGTCCTCGGGCACGCCCTTGACCTTGTAGCCCCACTTGCGTGCCGCCTTGATGGCCGTTTCCACAGCTTCGGCCCCAGAGTTCATGGGCAGCATCATGTCGTAGCCGGTAAGCTCGCACAGCTCCTTGGCGAACAGGGGCAATTGCTCGTTGCGAAAGGCCCGGCTGGTGAGAGATAACCTCGCGCCGTGTTCTACCATGGCCTTCACCAAGCGCGGGTGGCAGTGGCCCTGGCTCACCGCCGAGTACGCGGACAGAAAGTCCAGGTAGCGCTTGCCTTCCACATCCTCCACCCACGCACCGGAACCGCGGGTGAGCACGATATCCAGCGGAGAATAGATGGGAGTGCTGTACCGATCCTCTAGCGAAATATATTCTTTTGTGTTCACAGTCACCCTCGACTTGTTTGAGAATACTGGGTGTTGCTTCGGATTTCCTGGCACCGAGGGTTAGCCCGATGAGCCTCGGCGCCAGGCTTGGTCCTTATCCCTCCAGGACTCGGGTCGTTTCGGTCAGGCCGATGCCCAATTCGGCCAGCTCGAGCAGTACCGGCTCATAGATCTCGGGGATGACGGGCACGTGGACGCCGGTGAGACCCGCGAACTCGCCGTGCATGATCAGGCGTACCGCGATGGCTGCCGGCAGTCCGACGGTGCGAGCCATCGAGGTATCGCCGTGGGGGATGCCATAGTCGATCATGGTGGCGGTAGTGGCTTCCTTCCGATCGGGATACTCGGCCACGAACTCGTGCTGCATGACGATCATGTCCCGCTCGCCGGGCCTGTAGGCCATGGTGGCCTGCATCCGCTCGGCCATAACGTCGATGGGCGCGTCCTTGCCGGCAGGCAACGGCTCGTCGGAGAAAAGGCCCAGCCATTCCATGTCGGTAATCGGCTTGGAATCCTGGCACATGCCCCATTGTCCGGCCAGGTACTGGGCCAGATCGGTGTCAGGGCTCACATCCAGCAGGTTGGCAGTAAATTCGCGGAAGGTAGCTGGCGGGCCGGCCATCGGGGCGTCGTCGAAACAGCCCATCTCGGCAAGCTTTTTCAGGGTCGCGCACCAGCCCACGTTGCGCAATGTGCCGCGGAACATCCAATCGGTGGGCCGGATGCCATAAGTTTCCCGGTAGGGCATGCTGTCGCGGTTGGGATAACCCTCGAATTCGCCCAGGCCCTCGATCTGCACGGGCCAGTAGTTGTCGAACAGCTCCTCCCCGGGGATCTCCACCAGCTTGCCGTCCTTCTGGAAGCGGGCCGGATTCCTGCCTGCCAGCAGCACGCCCTTGGGGCTCCAGGAGAACTTGTAGCCAAAGGGATTGTCGCTGGCTTCGGGGGCTGGCAGCCCGCCCGTATAGGACACAAAGCTGGCGATCCTGCCGCCGTTGCCGACTACGTGGTGGATGACCTTCATGGCCGACATATGGTCTATGCCGGGGTCCACGCCGATCTCGTTGAGCAGGATGATACCGGCCTCCTTGGCAGGGCCGTCCAGGGCCTGCATCTGTTCCTTGACGTAGGAGGTGGTCACCATGTGCTTCCGGTGCTTAACGCAGAACGCCGCCACGGTGGGATGATAGACGTAGGGCAGCATGCTAACGGCCAGATCCGTCTGACCGATCAGGGCCTCCAATTCCGCCTCGTTGCTCACGTCCAGGGCAACGGCTACTCCCCGGGGGTGGCCGTTGATCAGGGACTCTGCCTTGCTCACCGTTCTGCTGGCGACGGTGACCTCCAGGTCGGGGACATCCAGCAGGTAGCGCACGTGCGGCCGGGTAACCAGGCCGGCGCCGAGTACGAGCACCTTTTTCTTCATAGTACCTTTCACTCCTTGACAAGTTTCAAGATAGCGCGCAGCGCGCTTGGCTAATCCAGAAAGTCCTGGATGTACTTATAGTCCGGGGTCAATTCACCCTGGTAGGCGATGACGCCCCGTTTGATCTCGGGCGGCAGATCGCATTCCTCAAATGGCGCCGATAGATCACAGCGGGCCATGGCGGGAACAAACGGCTTCAGGACGCGGGAAAAGTCTGCAGATGCCTCTCGGGGCAGCTCCGCGGGCAGGATGTCCACGGCCATTATGAGGATGCCGGCCCCTTCGTGGCCGTCGACCACTGCTCCGGTGACCGGATCGTAGACATATACGGGGTCGCCAGGTTCCGTGGATTTTACGGTGCACTCGACGGCTCCCTCCACGTCGCAACTGATGTCGCCGATGACGCGCAAGCGGGGCGTCTCCGGGCCCCCAAACAGCTCTTTGAGGTAGGCCTTGGTGAGCAACCGGGGATAGCGCTCGGTCCAGTAAATCGCGTTGACTAACACATCCAGGTGGGGTATGTACTGCTCAAAGACGCCCCGGTAGTTCTCCGGGTGATCATAGTAGTCCTGCAGCTCAAAGCTGTGTCCGGCGGACGCGGGTTCCACCATGTGCCACTCTTTGAACACCACCTTGTAGATGTGGTGCCGGGAGAACCGGTCGCCGGTAGTTATCTTGGTTAGCTCCTCGGGTTTGACCTCAATGACCGGCAGCAGATCGAGCATCTCCTGCGCGCCCCGCGAGACGTTGCCATAGCCCGCGACGCCAAAGGTGAGTGGGGCCAATTCCTCCGGCAGACCTTCGGTTTCGATGCGGGCTCGCACCAGCTCCAGTGCTGCGCTGGCCTCATCCAGGTCCTTGTACGCGAGGGTCTGGCGCAGCTCGGTGAAGGGATTGGCGATGCCCTGCCAGGCAAGGCGCTGGCCCAGCGCCCACAGGGTGTCGATCATGCCCGCCACACCGGCGTGCCAGCCAAAAAAGATGAGCCGGCGGTTCCTTTCGTCCACCACCCGCTCATAGTCGATCAAGGTACAGCCCAGATCCAGCATTCGTCGCAGCATGGGCATGTTGTAGGGCTGTCCCTTGATCACATGGGCGAAAAAGACGTAGGCCTTGTCCGGCTCGAACTGCTCCTTGGGTATCTCTTTGATGCCAAAGATCATGGGGCAGGATGATAGATCGTCCCGGACCTGCACGCCAGCCTGTGCAAACTCCTCTTCGCTGAATGCGCGGGTGGGCGAGCGTTGGACGATCACCTGGATCCCATGTTCTCGCCGCAGATCGGCGGCGTCTTGCGGGGTGACGGGCACTCGCCGCTCCCATTTGCTCTTGTCTTCGTGACGGATGCCGATCATGGCCGTCATGATTTCTTCCTCCTCCATCTGGACGAGTCCCCCGGCTGGCAGCAGCCGGAGGAGACGATCGAGTCCCCGGTTCGCACGGGGTCACGGTAACGGCGGGCCTTGTCTGAGGGAGCTGGGACCTCCTCAGCCTTTAAGGCGAGGCGCCCAGCATGTGTAGAGAGCAAGACGGCCGGTGTGTGAGTCACCGGCCGACGACGTTCCCTCGGGGCTCGGCCCCAATAATGTCTTGACGCGGCAGCGCTGCCGATGCTCCACCAGTATACGCCCAAGGGGAGGCTTTTGTCAAGTGCTGCCCGCGGAGTAGCAGGGTTTTCGTCCCAAGGAGGCGTCACAGCACGTGATCAGCAACTCGAGGCGGCGCTGACTTGACACAGCCCCGCCCATGTGCTATAATTCATGGTGGGTACCCCAGGGGGGTATTGCGACATGGAGGGCCCACGGGAGGGCGACTGGTTTATGGGCGAGCAGCAGACTCTCATATCAGACTTTGTCAACCGGCGGGTCTGGGCAGTGGTAGGTGCCAGCCAGGACCGGAGAAAGTTCGGCTACCAGATATTCAGGAGCCTGCTCGATGCGGGATACACAGTATACCCGGTCAATCCCAGGGGGGGCGAGCTAGATGGGGTGAAGGTCTACCCGTCGCTGGCCGATCTGCCCCAGCCACCAGAGGTGATAGACATGGTGGTCCCCCCGGCAGTCACAGAGCAAGTGGTGAAAGAGGCGCACGAGCTGGGCCTGACGCGGGTATGGATGCAGCCGGGCGCCGAGTCGGAAGCGAGCGTGCGCTTTTGTCAGGAGCATGGCATGCAGGTGGTCGAGCGTGCGTGCGCGATGGTTTGGAAGCGAAGTTGGGAATAGAGCAGATCAGGAGGTGGGGATGAGCATGCAAGCAGGGATCAAGGTCCAGGTCACTGTGTTCGGCAATCGCCTGCACGAGGGCTGCACGCCAAGTGGCTGAGGGCCGCCCAGGTCTTCGGCGGAGACCACGCAGGTTACGGAGTACTATTTGAAGATGCGTTTCGGGGAAGCTGTCCAGGTTGAATATATCGACATGTCTGAGCCAAAGAACCAGGAGGAATTCTCCGAGCTTATCAAAGTGGTGGCAGACCGCGATCTGCCCTATCCTCTGTTGGCGATCAACGGCCATCTGAGAGCAGCCGGATCGGCCCACTACTATCGCGTTCTTCCCTATGTGGAGGAGTTGTTCGCGTCCGAGGGCGTAGAGCAGGAAGCGTGATGCCCAACAGCGGCTAGCAGCCATTGGAAATGCCAGGGAGAGATTGACAAGTCTCTCCCTTTTTGTTACACTCCTCCAGGATGAAGCGGCAAGCCGAGCCGTATCCTGCAGGCCCGGCTGTGGGCGCGAGGCGACGGCAGCGCTTGTCGGTCGATCCGAGATAATCTGTCAGGAACATGCCGTGCAAAGACCTGCACTTGGTGCAACCTTTTGCCCTGTTGCGCATCTAAAGGAGCAAGCCTGGTGGGTGAGGTAGCTTTTGCTGACGAAGCCGGACTGGTGGAAGGCCTGCAGGCGGGAGATCCGGCGGCCTATCGCGCGTTTGTCGATGCGAACTCGGCCAACGTCTAC
>JABAHP010001535.1_pt1 | contig 23908 bp, 36 predicted proteins | sample 7062081 | NCBI WGS metagenome assembly JABAHP01 (sample SAMN14534357, study PRJNA622989) | marine sediment metagenome | biome: marine biome [ENVO:00000428]; feature: marine pelagic biome [ENVO:01000023]; material: deep marine sediment [ENVO:00002113] | place: India: Gulf of Kutch | collected...
CGCAAGCCGCCAATCTTCTTTTCGGCGTCCTCGGTATCGCCTTTTACCCGGATCGTGATAGTAGGATCAGCCATTAGAGTAGTTTCCTCACTCGCCTATTGCCTTTCTGTCGCCCGGAACGCGGCGCCTTGTCCTTGATGGCGTGTTCCTGGCGTTCGGCCTTTGCGTTGTTCCATTCGCGGAAGCGGTCAAGCCAGAGAACGGGCACTTCCTCAACTTCCCAGGGCGGCATACCCCAGGCAGAGGCGATTTCTAGCAGGTCTACCCAATAGGGTAGCCATGCGCCGGGAATCCCGCGCGCCCACAGGGTTAGCTCCCGGCGCTCTCTGTAGGGACCGCGTTTTCACCCGCCATAGTTTGCAGAAGCTCGTCAAAGTCATCTGCGCTCAGGCGGTCCAGGACGTCCTCAACCGGGGTGCCGTCGTCTGTTTCCAGTCTCTCCAGAACCAGGTCCTCGACAGCGATGTAGGCCGCGGCGACGGCTGCACCGTCTTTGTTATCGCGCATCATGGCGATAGCCCGCATAAGGCGTGACCGCTGCCGGAAGGAACCTGGAGCCGACATGTCGATAGGTGTAACTATGAGTTGGGTCATGTTAGGCTCGCTACCAGGTTCACGATACTGAAGCCAAGCCATGCGCTATCGGTATCGTTGTACGTGCCTTGCCATTCAAGGCTGACTGTGATGTTGCCGTCCCGGTCCTCGAACAGTTCCGCGCCGTTGACCAGGGTGCCGTAGAAGTCGATGGTTGCGCTTCTTGGTGCCGAGGTCGCCGCGATGCGGATCATGCGTTGCACCAGGGCCGGGCCGAGCAAGGCGTCTACGTATGCCTTGGTTCCGGCCACGAACTCAAGTACGGTGGTCAGGGTGCCCGTCCATTGTCCGTCGCCCCAGGACTGAGGGCTGATTTCGCCCGCGAACTGCTTGACGTGCCGTTGTGGGTTGACGCTCAGCTCGAAGCTGACCAGGGCATCGTCCAGCTTGGTAGAGCCGATGGTTCCGGACCAGGTGTCGATGTAGATTTCGGTGTCGGCCATGCGGATCAGCTCAACGGCGCGGTCGGACAGGGATGCCATAGCACCAGCGGCGACACTGGAGCAGACGAACGGGAATTCGCCAACCCAGATACCGCCGGCCTCGCCCGAGATGTTCAGCTCTGTGAACAGGACGCCACAGGCTTCGTACTCTGCACTTGGTGCGCCGAACTCGATGGACAGGTAGTTGGGTGTTACGGTGGTATCGGATGGCGCATCATAGGCCCAGGTGTACGTGGTCGTGCCCGTTGGGGATTCCTCGTCGAAAAAGTTGTCCAATGGGTAGAGGATGTCCTCGTAGGACAGGTCCATCGAGATACTGCCCTTGCCCATTTGAGATACTTCGGCGACAAGGTCGGATGGGTAGTATGAGCCAGATTTCTCTGTCTGGTGTACCTCATCCACGATTTGCAGGTTGGCCTCGGTGACGCCCATGAGTTTCGCGGTTGCGACCACGCACGTACCCCATGAGCTTTCCTGGCCCACCTGCGCCTTGATAAGATCGGTTACTGGCATGTTTGCCTCCTCAGGTGATTTGTTCCTTGGTCGAAATGGTTATCTCGAATCCGTGATATTCGTCGCCGGCGTATTCCAGCACGACGACACCGCTGTCCTCCAATGTCGGCGGCCAGTACCGCGCGCCCTGACCTACGTGTTGTACGGCGCCGCCAAAGGTGATATCGGACAAGTATGTTTCGACGAACCGCTGCAAGAGGGTATAGGCTTCACTGTACCCTGCATCAGGCTTCGTCGCTCGGGACACAGGCTTGACATAGACGCGGACATAGAAGGTGCGCCGGTGCGAGCTAAAGTCAGATACCCGCGTTGGTGCACCAGGGCCGACAAAGACCAGGGCCATTGGCATATCTGCTGTGTTGAGTTTGCCCGGGATACTGGTCGGCGCAGTGCGAATGCCCGTGATACCGGCGTTGACACCTTGTACAGCCGTGACGACAGAAGTGATGCTCATGCTAGACCTTGCCTCACGTATGGTCCAAGGATGATTTGCACGTCCTTGGGGATACCCTGTGGAACCTTGATGATTCCGGCCTCTACCACGGCGGTGACGTCAAAGGTGCTGCTGTCCTTTTGGGCATAGTAGTAGGCAGCGAGACGGATTGCCGCTTGCACAATGTCATCTGGCGCAGTGGCTGAGTATCCCCAGGTTCCGACCACGGTTACCCAATAGTCGGTATCGAACTCCCAGGAGTAGACAGAGTTGACCTTGAGCCGGATGCCGTGTTTTGGTGTAGAGTTGCGCGGCACAAGCCAGTACTCGGTGTTTGGGATGTTCGTGCCGTCACTGTCACCGTTGGTCAAGGTGCTGATGGTCAGCAAGTCCCGGTCGACCTCTAGCACAAAGCCTGATTCATCCAGGTCTTTGCGTTCAAAGTACCGGGTTTCTGTCTCGGCCTCGAAGTTGCGGTGGGTATAGTTGTCGATCGCCGTCTGTGCGCGGTCGATGAGTGCTTGAAGTAGGACATCGTCGGTGTCTTGGCCGATGTCCAGATAGTCTTTCAGTTGTGCCAAAGTAGCGTATGCCATGTTATCTCTCCCTGACCGCAATCATCATGGTGCGCTTGGCTGTTCGCCCTGCGGTAGTGTCAATCTCGCATTCCACGGCATAGTCCGTGCCCGCAGTGCCGCCAGACAGCCAGACGGTGACGCTAGTGTTTGCATCAGATAGGGCGCTGCTGTCCACGGTGATACCAGTAGGCACCGTGATAGTATGGCTGGTGATGGTTTCACCCGCTGCCAGCCAGTCAGAATTGCCGGTGCCATTCGTTTCTGGCGCCCAATCGAATTTGTAGTCCAGCACTTCTGCCGGATCTTTCATGAAGGTGTCAAAAGATGTGCTCATAGTTCCCTCGGCGTCTTGTTGCCAGTGCGCAACCTATTCCTCAATTGCCAGGACACGTGACTCGCTGGCGATACTCAGTGTTCTGTCCTCTTCCGCGATACTCAATGTCCTATCTTCCTCCAGCACAGAGAAGATCCGTTCTGCTGGAGTCAAGGTCAATATGGTTGTGGTCGACGTGCTGGAGCTCGTTGTACTTGTACTCGTGCTGGTCGTGGTGCTCGAACTGGTGCTTGTCGTGCTGGTGCTGGTGCTTGTTGAGCTGGTACTGGTGCTGGTCGATGTGCTGGTACTGGTCGTGGTAGAGCTAGAGGTCGATGTGGTACTGGTGCTGGTCGATGTAGTCGTTGTGGTCGACGTTGAGGTTGTGACACTAACCGTCGTGCTGGTTGAGCTCGATGTGCTGGTAGAACTGGACGTACTCGTTGTGCTGGTCGACGTTGATGTAGTCGTAGTTGTACTGGTGCTCGTTGTGCTCGTACTCGTGCTTGTTGTGGTTGATGTCGACGTGCTCGTAGTTGTCGAGCTAGACGTACTGGTGCTCGTTGTACTCGTACTCGTGCTCGTCGACGTTGACGTACTTGAGCTGGTACTTGTGCTCGTTGTGGTTGTACTTGTCGATGTTGACGTAGTTGTGCTTGTTGNNCTTGTTGTGGTCGTGGTCGTGGTAGAGGTCGATGTCGTTACTGAGATATTCGTGTAGGTCAGGTTGTATCTGGCGGCCAGGTATTGACCAACCTCATCCTTGTCCGCATCGGACAGTTCAGAGTCGTAAATGATGATTTCTGCAATATCGCCTTCCCACCAGCCAGCGATACCGCCATAGGCTGCACCTGCCGTTAGGCCGTCTGGTTCCAGGGCACCGGCGGCGCCTGATGCTTCGAGGCCACCGTTGAGCCAGAAGGCGCTACTGTTGCCGTTGAAGACTGCGGTCCAGATATTCCAGTTGCCGTCCGAGTCGCCGCCGGTCAGGTTTGTGCCACTCCACATATTCCAGGCGTCTGGCGTTGGCAGGTCTGTTTGTCGCAAGATGGCGCGGTTTGTGTTATCGTCGCCGTCACAGATATAGTGCAGCTTGTTATCGTTAACGGCGCCGGCATCAAGCTTGGCTACGGCAAAGTAGGTGAACGCCTGGGTCAGCGCCCCACCACTGGTGAATGGGCCAACCACGTGGTCGCTGGAGCCGTCAAACCTGAGAACAGGCTTGCCGTTCAGTTCGGCATCTTCCCAGGATGGTTTATCCGCTGATACGGCCTGGCTTATGTGGTCGGCGTTGGCCGCCTTGTCTGTCCAGCTACCAACCGGGTCGCCGTCATCAGAACAGGCGGTAACCCGAGTGTTTTCCTCGTAGGCATCGTCGCCCCGGTACCAGTGTTCGGGCAGTTTGCTGCCGTCGGTCGTTTCTTCGTCTGGCTCCCAGGCCAGCGTTGTAGTTGTCGTGCTGGTGCTCGATGACGTTGAGGTCGTGGTTGAGCTAGATGTACTGGTGGTGCTCGTCGATGTCGACGACGATGTGCTCGTTGTGGTTGAGGTCGAGCTAGAAGTACTGGTCGTGCTCGTGCTCGTCGATGTGCTCGATGTCGTGGACGTCGACGTTGTGGTTGAGCTAGACGTGCTCGTGGTGCTTGTGCTGGTGCTAGTCGACGTTGATGTCGTGGTTGACGTTGTCGTGCTGGAACTCGTCGACGTTGTACTGGTGGAGGTCGATGTCGAGGTCGTGGTGCTTGTGCTGGAGCTGGTGCTGGTCGTGCTTGTCGACGTCGAGCTAGAGGTCGAAGTGCTGGTGGTCGTGCTCGAGCTTGTCGATGTCGTGCTGGTCGATGTGCTGGAACTGGTGCTGGTCGTGGTCGACGTTGTGGTGCTGGTGGTCGTGCTGGTGCTTGTCGTGCCAGCCGATGTATAGTTGATGAGCAAGTAGGCCGCGTCGACGTCGGTCTGGTCGGTAGAGTTGGCGTGCTCGATCCGCATTTCGGCGCCGTCAACCTTGGCCCAGGTGTCAAGGATCGCGGAGACGTCAACGCTAATCCATCCCCACGCGCCAGAAGCAAAAGCGCCTATTGCCGAGTCGGTCCAGTCGGTTCCGTCCCATAGCAGGAATGAGTCGCGGTCCACACCAGAGCTTGACCGGCCGTAGACATAGAGGGCGACAGAGTTCAGGGTGTCGGTGTATGGGCGGGCCGTGTCATCAAAGGACCAGTTACCCTCTTGGGCCTTCTTGGTCGCCGTCCAGACGTAGGCCGTAGGCTGGTTCTGTGTGTCCAGGTAGGGGGAAGGGCCGACCTCAGTCCAGGCGACGTCTGTGCTGTCGAATCCGTCTACCCACAGTTCCTCGGTTGGATCGTCGCCGAACTCTTGGATTTCACGGGAAAGCCGCACAATCTCGCGGGCGCTTGCCAGGATTTTCAGCAGTTGCTCTTTGCGGTCCTCGGCGATGATGAAGTCCATCCCTTGGCGTTTTCTCAGTTCGTGAGCTTCTGCCTCGGGCAGTTCGAACTCGGCCAATTTAGGGCACTGAATCTTGGCCCTGTCTGCTGGGGCGTAGGATTGCGGGAACTCCGCACAGGCGCGAGGCCGCGTCCCGTAGATCGCGCATTGGTCGCCCTGGTAGAAGGGACAGGGCTTCTTGGGTGCCGTAACTGTGTCGGTGATGTAGAAGCCGCGTTTCTTTGGGTCGGGATCGTCGATGTAGCTGATGGCGCACAGGATGTCGTAGCGTGCCTCTTTGGCCCAGCGCAGGATGTCATGGTAGGAAACGTTGATATTCACTTGTTTGCAGCACCAGCCGCATTGCTGGCATGGATTCGTCATCCGTTTGCTGTCAGCCATTGGCCTCTAGTCCCACTCGTACCCTAGTCTGGACGTCCAGAATTCCGGGTCGTGTTTCTGCCACAGGTCCATGATTTCGCCGTCAAAGTGTTCGCGCCATTGGCCGTCGGTGCCCTTCCGGAAGGTCGGGCTCTGGTCTGTCTGGTAGGTTGCGGCGGCCATTCGTTCTATTGCCGGGCCTAGTGCCTTCTTGGAGACGCGGGCGATTTTGCCGTGGCGCAGGGCTGCCCGGGCCACGCAGGTCTTGATGACCTGTTCGGCCATTTCCTCGCGTTTGTGAATCAGGTCCTCGAATCGCAAGGCCAGTATCCAGGGCACGTCGAGCCAGGGTGCGTAGTGTTTCCAGCGGGCCATGACTCCGGAGTAGTAGTTAGGTCCGTCTGGTCCTGGCTCTTTGCCTTGATAGCCCTCAATAACCATTCGCAGCGGGCCTTTGAAGCCGTCCTGGTCGTATGCCTTTTGGTAAGGTTCAGGTTCTGGATGATTGCCGCCGTTCAGGATATGGTGTACCTGTGAGATAGCCACGTCGCGCGGGTCACGGATCACGAACAGGACCGTTGCGCCGATACCCCATAGGAACAGCTCGATGTCTCGGCGGTAGCCCATGTGTCCCTTGGCGTAGGAGCCGTCGGCCAGCCATCCAATCTGGCGGAACAGCTTGTAGTCCTCTACCCAGGTTTCTGTCCAGCTATTGCCAGAAAAGGAGCCTGCCCAGGGACGGTCTGCGGGCATAGGTGGTGCGATGGTCTTGACCATAAGCTCCACCAGGTGCGTTCCCGCTTTGGGAAAGCCGTTTATGAATATGCTGTACTTGATGTCTACCATTCATACCCCAATCGCTCTACCCAATTCGTCGGGTCGTGCTGCTTCCACAGTTCTATATGGTCTGGCGTGAAGTGCTCGCGCCAGCCACCGGTCTTGCCCTTGCGGAAGGTCGGGCTGTGTTCGCGTGCCTTTTCTGCCACTTGCAGCAGGTGTTTGGTCGATTCATCCAGGTCTTTCTGGAATAGGCCCAACTGGTATCCGGCCACCCGGGCCGTTCTGCCATAGACATAGCGGATCAGCAGTTGGGCTATCTCGAATTCCTTGTGGCGCATATCCTCGTACTTGAGGGATAGCGTCCAGTCAACGTCAAGCCATCCCGCGTATAGTTCCCACCGTTCTATCACGCCTGCCCAAGGGCCGTACCCGGCGATGCTGGCGGCCAGGATGTAGTCAAAGTCATCTTGGGCCATTTCCCGTATCGCAGATGCGCCAGGATGGAAAAGTGCCTTGCCTGTCTCGTCCGGGTTGTCCGTAGCTGCCAGGATATGGTATGCCTGGGATACGGCCACGTCCCGCGGATCGCGGTAGACGAAGATGTGAACCAGGCCAAGGTCAAACATCTTGCGCTCGATATCTTCACGCCAGCCCGTATGAGCTTTCAGGTAGGTGCCGGGACGCAGCAGGCCAAGCCGTGTGAACAGCTGTTCGGTGTCTGCCCATTGCGTTGTCCAGGCATGGCCTTCAAAGGTGCCGGCCCAGGGTCGTTTCTCCCAGGCTGGGCCTTCCACAAAGGCCAGGGACCAGCACCAAAGCAGGTGCAGGCCCGACTTTGGAAAGCCGTTCAGGTACAGGCGTGGGCCTGGAAGTTGGGCGGTAGGCAGGGAAGCATCGCTGCCTCCCTGCCCGTTCGTGCCGTTGGGCATCGTCAAGTACCGTTAGGCGTTGACGATTTCATCCACGCTAGCCAGGTCGCCGACAGAGGCTGCCTTGTAGCGTGCCCGGTCTGCCAGGGCCACAACGCCAGCATCCGTTGCGGCGCTAAGGGTCAGGACGCCGCGCAGGTAGCGGTAGCCTTCCGTCATATCCTCGCCGCGAACAGTCACGATGACCTGCACGTCGTCATCACCAGCCGTGAGCTGGGTGATGGATGCGACTGCGGTTGCCGTGACGGTGCCGCTGCCGGTTGCTGTGGATTCCTGCACGTCAAAGTCGACAGTGCCGGCGTTCTCGCCCACAAGGATGACGAACATCGCTTCGTGGTGGACCGACATATCGAACACGTCAGTTGTCAGGGTTGTCGTTCCGTAGGCATCGGGATCGATGGTAGCAACGACGGCCAACTGTTCTGAAAGTCGTTCAAACATGTTCACTCCTCCTAGTCCGTGGTGTTGAGCAGCGCCACGAACGGCGATACCTGGTTGGTCGTGTCGATGTAGATCGGCGCGCTCAAGCAGGGCTGGCCGTCTGTGCGGAACACACAGCGCCACGTGGTCAGGTCGTTGATGAAGGCGTAGTGCTGCGACACGTCGATGGCGATACCGCTGCGGTCGTAGATGTAGTAGTAGGAGAAGTCGCAGAGCATGACGTCACCCGTCGTGCCAAGGGCCGGGGTCTTTTCCGTCCAGACAATCGGGATGCCGTACAGGTAGAGCGATGGTCGCTGCGTCGCATCGTTCGCAAAAATCCAGTTCGTGCCGTCGCCGAGGGCCAGTATCCACTCCATGCAGGTCTGATTGATAACCCACGTGGCGTTGCCCATCGACGTTGGCAGGAAGATCGCCATCATCGAGTGGATGTCGTTCGCCGATACCTGGTTGGCGACGTCACGGGCCGTGGTCAGCAGGGCGCCAGAGTTGAGCACGCCCAGGGGCTGGCCTGCACCAGTGCCGCGCAGGTAGGCATAGTCTCGGCGGAAGCGGATTGCGCCCGCGAACAGGGATCGCAGGAGCGCATCTAGGCTCTGTGCCGAGTCGGCGAGTAGCTCGTCCGATGCCTGGGTATAGGCCGCGAGCTTGTGGGCGACCAGCTCCAACTGCTTGAAGTCGGGCTCGGTCGCGGTCTTGGCCGCCGCTTCCTCTGTCCAGTAGGACACAACGCCGCCGTAGTACTCGATCTTGTCTGCGGCCGCGGGGGTTCCGGTCTGGTCCAGCACCGGAATCTGGATGGATCGACGGCTGCCCGGGATCTTCCGGGCGCGGGGGTAGACGACTTCCTGGAAGGGGTCGGCCACCCGTACCAGCTCATTCAGGAACTCGGCGGGCACCAGGTATCCACCTTCGGCGCCGGTCTGTTCCTGCATGACCTTGACACTGCCGTACACGTCTTTCAGGCGCTTCGTGTCTCCGCGCCGGACACAGAGCAGCCAGTCGCCAAAGCTCTTGGTGCCCTCCAGCTTGTCCAGCGCCTCATCGACGCTAAAGCCACCCTTGGCCTCTGGCGCGGCCTTGTCCATGAATGCCTGCATGGCCTTCACGACGGCATCGGCGATACCGGCGTTCAAGCCGTTGGCAATCTGCTCGGCCAGCTTGGAGGCGTCAAGTGTCGGTGCCAGTGTCGGCTGTTCAACTTGCGTCAGTTCCTCAGTCATTTTGACCTCCGTGATAGTTGTTCTTGGTTCAGGTTCGATACTCGCTGGTTGTTCGTCGCTTTCCGTTGCCTTGGCTGCGGAACTCTCAGATAGTTCTGCCTGTGCCTTGGCCTTCTGGTCGGCGTCGTCGGCCAGCGCCTTCAACGGCACAACCCCGTTGCGGGGCTCTGCCGGAGCCGGTGTGATAGATGCATCCAGGCCCAGGAGCCAGCGGGTGATGTGGTAGGCTTTGCCCACGGGTTCCCGGTCCACAAGGTGAGCGGCGGTGCCGGAGGACCAGCCCATCTTGTCAAGCAATTCCTCGTACATTTCGCGCTCGTAGAGGACTGCCTCGATGAAGATGCCGCGTTCGTCGGGCGTGAGGGTGCCTTCACCTATCTGTTTCTTGATGGTGACGGACTTGCCGTCCTGGGTGAATACGGGTATGCGGTGGTTGAACCAGGTGGCGGTCTTTGCCCCTGGCTCGATGCCGAAGTCGGTTTCGGCATCGAAGTACTCGCCCTCGAGGTCGGGATCGTCTGGCGTGGTGAATCGCACCAGGTAGCCGCCAATCCTGCCGTCACCCAGGGACTTGATTTCGCCGCCGTAGGCGATGACGGTATCGTCAAGCCTCTTTTGTGCCTCTTCCCACATGGAATGGCATACGGCTGCGGCCTGGTCCGGATCTTGTGCGGTGCCGTCTTCCAGCACGATTGGAATACAACGTTCTACAAAGTCTTGTCTTGTTTCGCCCTCTCTTGGTTCGGGCATGGTTTCACCTCCAACGCAAAAAGCCGCCATCCCCGGTGGCTGCATGATGCTGCCTCCGGAACATGGCGGCTGTCCTAAATGGTCTGCCTGATATTAGATTGTCGGGTGGCTCACCTTATGGTGTGTCTGGTTTATAGTGCTCCTTGCAGAACTCCCGGCAAGCCTTGGTGTTCTGCGGCGGGGTTGTGTACCCCAATTCCTTCTCTATACCGCCGAGCAGGATAAGCAGGGCGTGTCGTACGGACATCCAGAATTCGCGGGACAGGTTCACCGGCACACCTCCGCTGGCGTATTCAGTCTGCCCATCGTACCAGTGCCCTTTCCACGGTCTGTGTCACCTGTCGCGACAATCTGCCCATGATGCTTTGCACGGTCTCCCAGCGGCCCCGGTGGACACGGGCCTGCATGTTCTGGTCTTGCACGTAGCCGACATAGGGCACGGATGACGCCAGGCTCGATGTGCCCTTCTTGGCGTCGTCCTTTTTGGTCCACCCGCGGCCTAGTGCGCCGGTTCGCCTGTAGCTGGATCCGGCAGGTGGTGCCGGGTATTTCCTGACTGCCTCCAGGACAGGGTCCAGGGCTTCGACGATGGCATTGTTGGCAGTTTGCACCATCTTCTCCGTGTCCAGGGCGGCCATGGCTTCGGATATGTCGACCGTCGTGCTAGGCATACTGTGCTCCTGGCGTGGTAAGGATTGCGTCTTTCATGGACTTGGACATTTGCCTTGCCATGCCGAATGCCGACCGGATCGTATCCTCGGACGAATCTTCCGCAAGATATTCGCGGATTGTGGCGGCCATATCTGGCGGGATGAATTCAGACTCAAATGGTGAATCTGCACCTTTTGCCAGGGCCTTCCGTTCCCACTTGTCAAGGTCTGCCTCGGTTGCCATGAGCAGGGCCATCAACGCCTGTCCTGACAAGGCCTTCTCTGGCTGGTCCTCATCCTCGTCGTCCGGTTCCTTGGCCCGCGGTGTGAAGTCTGGCCGCGGCGGTCGCAGTTCGTCCATCTGTTCTGGCGCGATCGGTTCGTACCCCAGGGCGTCGCGGGCTTCGTCCTTGGTGATAATCTTGGACTCCACCAGGCCCTTGAGATAGTCAGCCTTCTCGGCCTCGTCCTTCTGAATGGCCTCAATAGAGCCGAACTCGAACGCAAACTCAAGGCCCATATCCTTGAACATCTGCTCGTTCATGGCCGCCTGAATCTGCCGCGCGACGGGCAGTACGGTGTCTTGATAGAACGACAGCCGGTGCTCTTTGGCAGTGGCATAGTTGGCCGCGTCGGACAGCATCGTTTGCGGCACGCCAAAGGCCACGGCGACCTGTGAGCGCACCTGGTCGTAGAGCTCTGTCATAGCCAGGTCTTTGATGGGCTGGCCGATAACCTCTGGTTTCAGTCCCTTGCGCAGGACGATGGTGCGCCAGGCCCGTTGTACGCCTTTGGTCAGCTTGTTCCATGCACCCTTTACCCGTTCCAGTTCCTCGTCTGGTATGTTCTGTTCGGTGTGCAGGATGACGGCCGGGATTGCGCCGTGGGCAAAGAACTGTGCCGCCCAGGCGTTGGCGTTGCGTCCCAGGTCTGCGGCCTCCAGGGCTACCTGCATAGGGCTTACCCCTGGTCCCAGGTCGTCGACGGGCGAGTAGTGGCGGAAGTAGACAATCTGCTCTGGCTTGAATGTCTTAGGTTCGCCGTCGACGTGTTGCTCGAAGCCCACAATGCCCTCTTTGGGGTCTGTCTTGACCTTCATGGTTTGCGGGTTCAGGCGTTGCAGGGCCTTGGTAGCAGTCCGTGGCCTGTCCTTGAGCCAGAATCCGGCGCCGAAGATGCACAGGTCAGCCTCGAGTTCCCACAAAAGGGGTTCAAGGATGATAGGGAAGGAATCTAGCTCGGTTTCGCCGCGCAGTACCTTGTAGGGAATGGAGGACAGGGTATTGGCCCTCAATTCGATGCAGCGGTATACCCAGGATACGGCGGCATAGATTCTGGCTTTGGTCGGTTCGTCGGTGAGCCGGTTGAGGTAGTCGAAAAACTGGTCTACCGTAAGTGCTTTGGTGTCGCCAAGGCCACTCCCTAGTATCTTTGCTGGCATAGTCTGTCTCCGAAAGACGTCAGCTGTTCAGTTTGTCATCTAGCAGACGAAATGTCATGGTCTGCATATCTGCCAGATGATTCTTCGTGGCCTCAAGCGCCCCGTTGTCCTGGCGCTTCTCTGTCGGCCTGATTCCTGACGCCCATAGATCGTCCATCAGCACCTGCGCTGCCTTCATAGTCATGGTGAGCGCTGGCGGCTCCATGGCTTCCTCTGTTCGCTCTACTGTGATGTCTTTCAAGTAGGCGAAAACACCGTCATAGGTGCGTGCCCGCACCATAAGCTGCACGCCATTCCACCAGGGCGCAGGTTGTGCCCTGAATTCCCAATCATTCATCCATTCTGAGGCTCTGAATGTCCGTTGTTCTGGGTTTGCCATTGGCTATCCTTTCTCGAATGCCTGGACATTGCCCGTGCAATCCAGGCGCGTCCAGTCGCCCATCGCCTCATCCACTACGGCCTGTACGTCCGGCCATCGGTCGGAGCCGTAGCCATCAAAGGCCATGATGCCGCCTGGTTCCACAAGTGGTTTCCAGGCAGCGATGTCTTTGTCTAGTTGTTCTCGGCGGTGGTCAACGTTGACGAATACCAGGGCGACCTGAGCGCCTTGAACGATCGGCGGGATCAGGTCCGTTTCGCCCACGACCAGGTGGGCACGGTTTCGGCACTTGAAGCGGCGCTTGACCGTCCAGAAGTCGGGTTGGCCGCCCTTAGTGCCGTTGGTATAGTTGTCGATCGAGATGATGCGCCGGGCAGGGCCTTCGCCAAGGGATGCGACGGTCAACACCATTGCGCTTCGTCCTTGATAGGTTCCCAGGTCGATGAACCAGCCGGGCACGTCGGCCAGGGACTGTGCCAGTTTGCACAGGTATTTCATTCCCGTGGCGTTGGTCTTGCCGGGAATCTGTTTCAGAATTTTCCGCACTGTCTTTTCACAGTCGGTTATCATGTATCCTCCATGCCTGCCACGCCGATGCGCAAGCACTTCAAGCTACAATAGTCGTTCCGGTAGGTGCCCATCACGTACCCCAGGGCCGCCAGGCGTTGGAGCACGTACCAGCCGTCGCGCCTAAATGTCTCATCGTCTATCAGGTTGCCGGAAGGCGTGACCTCGATTTCCTTGCCGCAGGTGTTGCAGGTGTAGCGGTCGATGGTCTTTTTCACGTCAGGTCGACCTCCTGTCCTGAAACCAGTACCAGGCGATGGCGCCTAAGATGACGACGGCGGCCAGGGCCGTTGAGCCAATGACGTACCAGAGTACAGCGCCCCAGGTCACACAGTTGTCCATCGTTGTACAGTCCCTTCGGTGTATACTTCGGCCAGCAACGGTAGCGGTGCGCCGCATTCAGAGCACTTGTTCCGTTCCGGGTCGTGGCGGACGCCACAGTACTCACAGGTCACGCGTTCTAGCTTCTTGGTGGCGACGGTGGGCAATCTGGCCGGTTTCCGTAGAAGCATATTGCCAGCTGTCGCCGTATTGCAGGTCGGGCCATAGGCCGTTGCCGTGCATCCTACGTCTGTAAAGCTGCCGCGAATGTAGATCATGTCATCCTGTATGGCTAGCCATTGTTCCCCATCCCATTGGGCTATGTTACTCATCGTTCACACTCCTGTTGGTGCGTGTCTCGGCCTCCAGGGCTTCGATGCGGTATTGCAGTTTATCCATTCGCGCCCAGGTCTGGTTTATCCACCTGGTGTGGCTGTCTTGCAGGTTGGCTAGTGCTTCTGCCATCCTGAGCAATAGAGCTTCCAGCAGTTCGGCATGGCCTTGGGTCATCGTGTCCTCACCAGTAGTGGGCGGGCAGTTTGTCAAAGTGCTTCATCAGGCACCGGAACGAGCAGAAGCCAAAGCGCATGGCCTCGGTGTCTTTGCCGGTCGGGAACTCTGCCCCGTCCTCGTAGTTTGGGCCGATGCTGCCTCCTGCACACGACCAGCAGTAATGATAGCCACGGCCGCAGTGGAAGCAGTCGCCGTCGATGGCTTCCATGTTCGGATTGCCGCCCAGGACGACGGTGATTTCCTGTGTCACAGTGACCTCGAGTACTTCAGGCCCTTGCGTCGGGCAAAGGTGCAATAGTGGCGAATGAGCCGCCCCCGGGTGTCGTTATAGTCGCTGTCCAGAAGGAACAGCTTTACCGGGTTTTTCGCCAAGGCCCGGACCAGGGCTGCCTGGTCCATTTCTGCCCATCGCTCCCATTCCTCGCGCCATGCCTCAAAGAGGGTATGGACGGCTTCGCATTTGCGGAAGTACATCACGCCGCTGCGGAATGAGCTGCGGGTGCCCGTTTCCTCGATCGTGGCCTTGACCTCTTCCTCGCCAATGTGCTTGTGTGGCTCGCCGTCTTGAATTAGCCCTGGTGTCAAGCACAATTCCCATCCAGCCTCTAGTAGGTCAAAGGGTCGGCTGATGTCGCCCTGGATGCGGGTATCGGCGTCGATGTAGATCGTTGGGTCAAAGGGCGACAGGAGGTCCACGCTTGTCTTTACCCTTCGCGCGCCCGGGTCGGTGTCTGGATGTTCTATCCAGTGAATCACCGGGAATTGTGGACGCCTGACAAAGGGTGCATCGGCGATGACGCGGAAGGGTAGGCGCGGGTTGGTTTCTGCCAGTGTCTTGGCTGACAGTTGCACTTGTTCCCGTGCCGCCTCTCCGTAGGCCACATATACCACGCCGCGGGTCATAGCAGCACGCCTCTTTCGAGCATCCTGACAGCGCAACGGCCAACAACGGCCAGGAGTTCGTCGCGGTCCATATCTGCCACGCGGAGGCCGTAGAAGGTAGCGTGTTCGCCATCCTTTACCATTCTGGCGAATTCGTCCTCATTCCACAGGTCACGCAGCTGTGTCCTTTGTGGTGGTGCCTCCAGGCACTCGATGCGGTATTGGTGTCCCGACAGCATCTTGCTGGTGCGGTTCACTTCTGTTGTTAATTCCCTCAGTTCTCTTGCAAGGCTCTGGATGGTATCATCCAGGGCGGCGGTCTCTTGCCGCCAAGCCTTGATTTGATCGTTGTACGGACAGGTCATCTTTGCTCTCCTTTCGGTGTGCGGTTACCACAATTCTATGACTGCTGGACCGGCCCACATGCCGTCCAGGTACATTACGGCATATCGCATGGCGTCCATGCCGTGGTCGTTCATCTTCACCGGTTCGTCCTTGGTCACCTTGTCATTCCAGACATAGGCCGGGAATTCCTCAAGGGTGCTGGTTGGCCGTCTTTCGTCCTCCAGTCGCCAGTCGTTCTCAATAGTTGCGCCGCGCATGATGTAGAGTCTTGGCTTGCCGTCTGGCTGGACCTTGAGCCGCTCCTGCACCGCTTGGACACCGGGCATCACGCGTTTGTCGGCGAGGTCGGTATAGATACCGTTTTCTTCCAGGGTTGCCCGGTCCTCGGCGTCGTGGTCGGCGACGGTGGCCTCGACCTTGCAGTCGGTGTTGTCGTGAATGTCCCGGGCATGGACTCGGACGGTTCGGCGGGTCATGTATATCTCGCGGAACAGGTACATTCGCCCGTCAGGGTCGATGGCCCAGAATTGTGCTACAAACGGGTTGGTGTAGCCGAAGTCGATGGATCGGATGACGCGCCAGTCCTCGGGAATCGGGAAGGGGTCTATCAGGTGGATAGACTCGCTGAATTCCGTGTAGACCGCGCCTTCTGCCTGTACCCATCGGCCGTGTACCAGCCGTTCCTTGAGGACGCCGGTCAGTTTGTCCAGTTGCTCGAGGTAGCCTTCCGGGTTGTAGGGATTGTCCTTTGCCCCGGAGTAGAAGACGGTTGCCTCACCGCCATCTATGAGTCGTTTCTTGATCCAGTGTGAAGGTGCGTCAGGGTTGGTGGTCAGGATGATTTGCCGCCAGGGTGCAGCGGTGCCTCGCATTCTGGCGATGANNGGCTTCCTCCATCCAGGCTATGTCGACTGAGCCGTCTTGGCCGACGGAGCGGATTTGCTCTCGCTGTTCCTCGTTCTTCATGCCGCCGTAGGCCAGGATGGATCCGTTGGCGTACTCGAAGCGCGACTTGCTGGAAAAGAAGCTGACCGAAGGGTCGTGGCTGACGACGCCGCGGTCCATGAATAGCACCGTAGAGTTGGTCATGCTCTCGCGTGTTTTTCGGAGCATGAGGCCGGTGGCGTTCGGATACTTCAGGCAGAAGCCGTGAATCTTCTCGCCAGCAAGGCGCGATTTGCCACCGCCGGCAGAGCCGGTCAGCAGCAGGACGGGCGATTTGTCCCGCCAGGGTTCTATTTGCCAGGGAAGGGGCGAGAAGGGCGACAGATGTTCACCCTTCATCGTCCCAATCGTCTGGCGAGATGGTAATGTACGTTTTGACGGCGATATCCCCACCGTCGCGGCCGGTTAGCTCTTTTCGCTCTGTATAGCCCCGGTCTTTGCCGAGTGTCGATAGCACGTACTTGATTGCGTGCCAGTCCTCTAACAGTAGTTTTGCCAGCAGGCCGCGTTCTGCCCGGTCAATCATCGTTTCGCGCAAGTCCTCGTATGCCCGGGCCACGGTAGGATGGCGCTTGATGTAGTTATCGACCGTCCACCGGCTACAGCCCAAGAGTTTTGCGGCATGGGCCTTGATACCCTGCGCATCTTGCAGGGCTTGTATGACCTCTTTGGTTGTGTATCTTTCGGTACTTGCCATGTCCACTACCAATGTAGAATTCAGCAGCCGGGAATGGGCACCTTTACAAGGCTGTTCAAGATATTCTGGCCGGTGGCCGATTTGCCGCCAGCCGCGCCGCCAGGTTTGAACAGCTTTCCCCATTTCTCCTGCATTCGTCGTACGCCTTCTTGTTCTCGCTTCATAGTTCTCATAGACACAAAGCCGCCTGCCAGGGATCCGCCGTCGTGGATGTAGTGGTACTTGTTGAGGCGCAGGGTCTTTCGGTGCTTTCGGATGTTTTGCAGCCAGAAGTCATAATCATCCTTGCCCAGGACCGACTCGTCGTAGCGCAGGACGGGGTCCAGGTGTCCGGTAAAGGGTCCAAGGATAGGTGACAACAGGCTGAACGGGCGGTAGGTATAGTGAATCAGCTCATCCTTGTTCTGGTTCAATCCCCACAGCCGTACTCCCAGGTCATTAGCCAGGACGAAGCCTTGCTCTATCAGCCATTCGATTTCATCTGGCGTCATCCAGAAGTGATCGCCGTCCTCCCAATAGCCGATGCGCGGGATATCGTCGTCAAGGATCAGCGTCCAGGGGCACGGACTGTTGTCAAGTATCGTGTTCATCTTGCGCCCCAGGTTGCCGTCCAGGTGGTCGGGAATGGCCTTGACGCGATCGCCGTAGTGGTCGCAGTATTCCGATTCCTGGGATTCCGGTACCCATATCCAAGCAAAAGGAACAGTGTCCAGGGTCCTCACCCTGCCTGCCCTCTTGTAGGACCTGATTGCGACGTGAATCTGTGTGTCAATCATCTAGCAGTTCCAGCAGTTTAGAGGCCGGTATCACACGGCCCAGGCCCTTCTGGACGATGGTCTTGTTACCGACCTTGCCGCCTTGCACCTGTTCCACGCCGAAGAGTTCGGTAGCCACCTGCCAGTCAAATTCGTTGTCAAAGTAGAACACGAGATAGTCATGACGTTCGTAAAGTTCAGGGCTGATGGTCAGTTCGGGCTTCTGGTCGCCGGGATCGTCCTGTGTGTCTTTCCATCCCAGGACGTCCAGTTCTTTTTCGCTGAATCCCCAATCGAGCAGTTCATCCACGTTGAACTCGTTTGCCAGTTTGTCAAAGTCCCACTCGCCGACGGCGCCCTGGTGTAGCAAGACGGTCAGGCGCTCCCGCTCCTTCTCGGTCAGTGGGCGGGAGGCTACACGGACATCGACCTCGAGATTGGGGCCGTATTTGTCCATCCAGACCCTCAATCGTTGGTGGCCGTTGTAGACCTCGTTGTTCGGGCCGATGGCGATGATGTCCACTTGCCCGAAGTCGTCCAGGGACTTGTTGAGCCTCTTGGCCTTGTCCTGTCGAATCTGGCGCGGGTTTCGCGGCCAGGGCACCAGGTCTCGCAACTTGCGTGTCTCGTTGGTCCAGGTTATATCAGTCATTGTCATCTAGCCCGAATAGTTCTCGTACCCGGTTGTACGGGCATCCGGCAGATATGTCGATGGTCGGGTCGGCGTAGCAGATACACTCTTCCGCATCGACTGATGGCATACAGGCTGTGGAGAGTGCGACCTCCAGCAAGTCCTCCAGGGCTTTACGTTGTTCCTCAGTCAAGATCATGCAAGCCATTTACCGTCCTTTCTGTGGACGTCCACAGATTCTGGACGTTCGAGATGTCTCCTCCCCCTCGCGGGGCAGGTGGGGATACCTACCCCGCTTGGAAAGGAGAGGGGAGAGTGGCAGGGTGCTCCCCCACGGGAGCCTTACCGATGAAGTCTTAGTCATTCAAGAACCTCAAAAATTCTGCCGCGGTGGGCAAGTCCTCAAAGAAGGTGATTTGCCCATTGCTCTGAAAAATCATGGCTCCGCAGCCGGTGCCTACAGTCTTTGCCAATCCTAGTTGTCGGCCGTAGCGGCCTGCATCGTAGGTGCCTATCAGGATGGCGTATTTGCGTTCGCCGTGCCGGAAAAAGGGACGGCAGACGGTGCCGGTATGTGTATGTGAGCCGACGCCGATGTCGAATTCGCAGCTACCGCGTTGCCAGCCCACCTCTATGCCATGGGTTGGGTTGAACACGCTTGAGCCGCGCCACTGGTGCCGTTGTTTGACCAGCCAGGAAGCCTCATCCAGGTTCAGGCGGTAGGTGACCTCGTGCTCGTCGAATAGCACGGCCAGGTCGGATACCGCATCGCGGATGGGGTTCACGCCGGCCAGGACCAGCGTCCACAGTTCGTGGTTGCCCAGGGCGATGACCTTGAGCTTGGATCGTATGATGCGCAGGAAGGATAGGAACAGTTGCCACTCATCATCAAAGGACAGGCTTTGGCCGCGTTGTAGGAATTGGAGCTTGCTCACAATCCAGTTGTTGAGCGCGTCGCCGTTGAGGGCGCACCATAAGCGCGGGGTGGCCTGTATGAGTTCGGCATCCTGTCGAATCTGGCGATAGTTGGTCGCGCCGCCAAGGTGCAGGTCAGACAGCCATGCCCAACCGAAAGCCTTTTCGCCAGGGATACAGACGTACTGTTCCCGGCGTTGGGCCTCGACGTGCTCGTGTTGGTCTTGCACGCGGTAGGCGCGGTCCCAAAGGCCGTCCTCGTCTATGCCGCCCCCTGGTCCCAGGCCGATGACGGCGGGTTCCAGGTCTTGCATGGGCGGGGCCTTGTCACAGATCGGGCAAAGGCCGGGCATGTAACCGTCGGGGTATTGGCCGCGGTCTCGGCGCACATAGGGAATCCGGATCTTGCCCTCGGTGTTGCCAAAGAACTCATAGATGGCGGCCCAGGTATGATCGCCGCAGTGTTTGGCTGCGATGATGCTTTGTAAGGTTCTATCAGCCATCGGCCTGTAGTTGTCCTACGCTGCCGTTTTCCCGTTCATCTTTTGCAGCGCGGTCATCATTTCTTGATGGCGGTCGCTAGCGCGTTGTTCATGAGCGGTCATGCGCTCACATAGTTTCGCCTGCACTTCTGTGCTCGATCGGATGTACTCGCTTTGGGCTTTCATCATATCGAGAAGGCGGCCGGCCAGTTTCCATGCGCCGTACAAAACAACCGCCAGGAGTGCTAGTGCTCCACCTTGCACAACCAGTTGAAGCCAGTCCATGATGGGGGGGTGTCCTCCTATGATATTAGAGCTTTCTGGCGTGCGCCAAGGTGCCTCCACCAAAGGCGATGCCGCCAGCCAGGATCGCGGGCCAGAATGTCAGTTCCCAGGATGCGGGCCAGCCGCAGGTCCAGATACCGAGAGCGGCAGCACACAGGGGAACGATCATGCAGACGCCAAAAAAGACGAGGCGCTTCCACTTAGGGACAAGCGCATCGAAGGCCGGGACATATTCAGCTAGCCAGGACAAAACAACGCCGACGGCACCCGCAATCCCGTTGGGGGTGCTCAGCAAGGCCAGAAAGCCACTCCAGGTTAGATCCATCCTCTTCCCTCCTGTCTGAACGCAACAAAAAAGGCCGGTCCTCTCCAAACAGAGAGAACCGGCCCCGTGTGTCGAGCCGCCCGCAGTGTCGGCTTTTGTTCCAGAGGCCCGCCGTTGGTGTACCGGCGATGTTTCGGTTTGTTAGTGACGCACGTCAATCTGTGGACGTCCACAGATTGGGTCAGTTATTCGAGCACACCTCCACTTTGGTGCTGGAGATGATGCTCACAAGCACAAGGGAGCCTTTCTTGACCAGGCGGATGTCGTGCATACCGTCTGGTAGGGCTTGCAGCCGCCTAGCCAATTTGACAGTCGACTGCGCCAGGTCTATGACGGTGGCCCCGCCCGGGGTGGCGGCGGGGCTGGCTACCCCTTTTCACTCATGGCAATATTATAGCACGAAAATGACAGGGGCGCAAGTCTTTGCCTTGTCATAATCGGACTGAAACGCGTAGATATCTGGCGGGTTTATATTGATGAGCTGTCCGGTTGTATATTACTCGGCCCATTCGACCGATATTTGATGGCCGTCGACCATGATGCGGAATTGGGCATCTTGGAGGGCTTTTGCCACTTGGGCGGGGGGTGTATCTTCCAGCAGCTGGTCAAAGTGCTCGAAAAGCCAGGTCAGTTGGTCGCGTTGGGCATCCAGGTCGGGCATGGTGGACAGGTAACGTTCCAGGTCGGTGGCGCGGTGTTGGGCCTCGGCCTGTTGGGCGGCCAGGGTGTCATCGGCCTTTCGGTAGTAGACCGGATCCATATCGCCCGCAGCGTAGGCCAGGGCCAGGCGTTCGCGTTGAGTGTCCAGGTCGGCGATGCGGGTTCGCAGGTGGGCCAGTTCCTCTTGTGATTCATCCCCGCGTTGCTGTTGCTTCATTTCGGCCATGACGCGGTCGATCGTGTTGTTGCTGGCAAGGGCCTTGACGTAGTTGGTCAGGGCTTCGAGGGCGGCCGATTCTCGGACGTGGAGGCGGTTGCCACAGTGGCGCGGGTCATCTGGTAGGTATCCTTGGGCCGCGCGGCCGCATCGCAGGTAGACGCGGCGATTGGGTATAGTCTCGCTGGCATGGTAGCCACAACGGGTCATGCGATAGCCGCATTGGGCGCAGTAGGCGACGCCGGTCAGGATACCGGCACCGGTTCTGGTATAGGGTCCTGTGTATCGGCGTTCCCGTTCTTGGATAATGGCCGCGAAGGTTTCGGCGCTCCATATTGGCTCGTAGAAGGGTGAGGGTTCGTCGCCCTCGTACTCGGCACCGCCCCAGGCGGGATAGCCCGCGTAGCCGTCGTTCTGCATGATATCGGCCACGGTGCTGCGTACCCAATAGCGGCCGCGGGGTGCATGGTAACCTGATTCATCCATCATGCGCCGGATTTGGGTCAGGCTATGGCCTTCCAGATACAATCTGGTTATCAGTCGCACGGCCTCGGCGTTTTCGTCCTGGTCAAAGTAGACCGTTTTGCCCTGGTTGTCCTTGACGAGGGTATAGCCGAATGGGGGTCTTGGGGTAAAGAGGCCGCGTTTCGCCCGTGCCCGCATCCCGCTTCTGTGGCGGTGTTTCTTGAGCTCGTTCTCCTGTTGGGCCATGACGGAGCCGAAGGCATCGAGCATGCGGTGGCCGGTCGATTTTTGGCCCAGGACGTGAGGGGCATTGGCGCGGTAGAGTTCGGCGCCATTGGCCTCGAGTAGGGACACGACCTGTTGGGCCAGAGCGGCATCGCGGCCCAGCCTTGAGGACTCCAGGCACCAAAGGACGTCCAGGTTGCCCGCTTCCGCATCCTCTCGGAGTTCGCGGTAGGCGGGCATTTGCTGTTCGGCATCAGACCAGCGCCACATAGTCCTCGAGTGGCCGGGGATGCGATAGACGGCCACAACTTGGCCCACGGATTCCGCGAATCTACGGCCTTCGGCTTCCTGATCTAACAGGGAAGCCTTGTCCTCTGTGGCCTGGGGTTTGCTAGAGACGGCGCACCAGATGCCGACGCGCAGGGAGCGGTTATTGTCCACCGGTCTGTGCCTCTATGTGCCTGGCAGGGTCTGTTGCACCGGCTTGTCTGGCTCTGCCTTTGGCGCCTTCCTGAATGTCTGGCTCACCTGCCGGAGTGGTGGCATTTCGATACCCTGCCCTTCCAGCAGTTCAGCCACGGTCAGGACTTGCAGCCTGGGATAGTTCCGGTTCCATCCTGGAGAATGGTAGAAGCCCGCACTTGCCGCCTCTGTCCTCATGGGCTGTGTCGGTTCCTGCATGGTGAGCAGTACGCCGATTTCGGCCTTTTCGCGGTCCACCACGCCGCGCAGGTCGCGCAGATGGGCCACGCCCGTATGCCCCGCCTTGACCGAGATAATCACCTGTTTGGTCTTGCCCCTTTTACCCTCATCGTGGAAGTACAGGCGGCCGTCAATGCCCTTGTCGCTGCCTTTCTTTTGCTCTACGGGTCGCGCCCCTACCAGGCCGAGCGCCCACCATTGGAATTGGTAGGGGTCCTGTTCTGCCAGGGCCTGGGCGCCCGTACGGCTCACCGGTTCGCCGATGACCTCGTACTCTACCTCATCGCCAAAAGTATCCTGTAACCGGTGTTTCATTAGACCGATCGCCAGGTGCGTGATGTCAATGCCGATCCAGCGCCTGTTGAGCCGTTGGGCCACGGATATTGTCGTGCCGCAGCCGCAGAAGGGGTCAAGGACCAGGTCGCCCTCGTTGCTACTTGCTGTCAATATGCGCTCTAGCAGGGCTTCGGGCTTTTGGGTTGGATAGCCAAGCGCTTCATTTCCGGCAGCCTGGGGAATATCGGACCAGCTATCGGTGATGGTTCGCCCCTTCGAATCTGATAGGTATTTCTTGTATTGTGGGACCGCGCCTGGCTTCAATTGGACGACTATGCCGTCCTCGTACGCCTTCTCCATTCGCTCCCTTGTCCACCGCCAAACACGGGTCACGCCCAGGAATTCATAGGTAAGGTTGGGTCGGTTCTTGTTGGGGTTGAGTAGGGGCAAGAGACGATAGCGTCCATTCTCGTCCTCATAGCGATAGGCTTTGGCAACGTATTCGGGATCATGCTCGGCATAGACCACGTTGAAAACATAGTCATCGGTTTTAGAGTACCTGAGTATGATATCCCGGCAGTTTGGGAAGTTGACTGTGATATGGCTCTTGGGATTGGAGCGCCGCCAAGAAATTTCATTCCCAAAGTTGACTGCCCCGAACACCGCATCCATCAGCACCTTCAGGTAGTGGCTGGCTGTCGGATCACAATGCAGATAGATACTGCCCGTGGGCTTCAGCACCCGGCGCAGCTCTATCAGGCGTGGCGCCATCATAGCAAGATAGGCCAGCATATCGTTGTGGCCGAGCAATTTGCGGAAGGCCTGCATAGCCTGTGAGGGCTGGCCGCCGGCCTCGACGACCTCTTGATATGCCTCTGCCGCAGCCGCATCCCAATGCCAGGTATCCTCGAATGCCTTGACCTGGGCTGCGGCCCTTCTCCCGTTCTGTTCGCCGAACAGGACATTGTAAGTGGCCTTGCTGTTGAAGGGCGGATCTAGGTAGACCAGGTCCACCGTTTCAGCCCGTACGTGGCGTCTGAGCACGTCCAGGTTGTCGCCATAGTACAGAAGATTGTCAGTCATCTACTCGTCCTCACCAGTTCTTTCGTCGGGCTCTCGAAGGGTAGTGGTCGTGGTGGTGGTAGTACTGGTAGTGGTCGTGGTCAGCCAGACTCCCGTTTTCAAGGTCTGAATCATCAAGTCCAGGATGACGTTTTGTGTTTCCTCGTCGAATTCGGCCAGACCGTCAGCGATCAGCTGCAATTTGGCCTGGGTGTTGACGGGCAGGGTGCTGGTCTGGTCTGGTATGCCAGGATCATCAGTTAGGCCGACCAGGTAGTCAAGGGTTGTGTCCAGCACCTTTGCTATCTTGGCAAGCGTGGACGCTTGGGCGCCGGGCCGTTCGTCGTT
>JABAHP010000751.1_pt7 | contig 23885 bp, 23 predicted proteins | sample 7062081 | NCBI WGS metagenome assembly JABAHP01 (sample SAMN14534357, study PRJNA622989) | marine sediment metagenome | biome: marine biome [ENVO:00000428]; feature: marine pelagic biome [ENVO:01000023]; material: deep marine sediment [ENVO:00002113] | place: India: Gulf of Kutch | collected...
TTGTAGCTGAGAAAGGTAATGTCAACTCACTTTCCGATGCCGGAGTATCGTCCCTGGCCGGAAGAACCGCGGTGATTGGGGCATATATGAATGTGAAGATAAATATACCGGGAATCGAAGATGAAAAGGTCAAATCCGAGATTCAGGAAAAAGCCGAAAAAATCCGCAAAGATGCTTTAGAAATGGCACAGAAGATCGAAAATGATGTTATATCAAGGCTATGAAAAACCCAATAGATCTTCATGTGCACACTAACTGTTCCGATGGCCTTTTATGGCCGGAAGCGGTGATCGATTTCTGCCTGAAAAACGGCATAAAATACCTGTCGATAACTGATCATGATACCGTACAAGCCTATTTCATACTCGCTAATTATATAAAAGACAAAGAGATAACTCTCGTACCCGGGGTTGAGCTCTCGACCTCATGGAAGTCGATTGATTTCCATATTCTGGGCTATTTCATAGATATAAATAACAGAGATTTCAAAAAAAAGATTGATTATTTCCGACAGCAGCGCTTTAAAAGGGGAGAAGCAATCGTAGAAAAATTGAACGATCTTGGGATCGATTTGTCCATGGAGACTGTAAAAAAGGTAGCAGGTCAATCGGTTATGGGCCGGCCGCATGTGGCCGATGCCCTTGTCAAAGAGGAGTATGTTCTGACTCTGGATGAAGCATTTGCGAGATATCTCGGCTATCATGCCCCCGCATATGTTCCCAAGAAATATCTCACTCCCCTGGAAGCGATCGACCTGATACATGATTCTAACGGAGTCGCGATCTGGGCACATCCAGGACCGGTCGGAAAGGACTATTTTATCGATGATTTCATTGAGATGGGACTTGACGGTATCGAGGCGTTCCATCCCCTGCATGATATAAGAACAAGCAGACATTATATTGATTTAGCGAAAAGATACGATATAATATATACCGGCGGTTCCGACTGCCATGCACGCAGAGAAAGGATACTTATAGGCACCCAGAAAGTGCCGCACAAATGCTACAAGAACTTGCTAAAGGTAAAAGAAAAATATCAATGACTTAGGAGCGGCTGTGAAAAAAACTTCAATATTAGTTGCCATTTTACTCATAGTATTCACATCGACATCGTTTTCAGAGCAGCTTTCGGCTGAACAGGATGCTGAACTTTATCGTCAGATAATGGTCTGGCGTGGAGAAATGGATGTCAGCCAGAGCAGTGACAGCCTGGAAGCAGAAATAGGAAAGTGTGGAACTCCACTTTTGATGTCGATTTCCCAGCAAATAAAGAACGCCTCTCTGAAAACTCAGCAGGCCTGGATTGCGCTTCTGTATGAAAGATATGATCAGGAGGCCCCGGAGACATACAGCTCACCCAAAGGTCATTTTCTTATCCATTATGCTACCGATGGCGTACATGCAGCCAGAACTGATGAAAATCTTGGTATAAATCCCACTACGGGTGTGCCTGAATATGTGGAATCTACCGCTGCCATTTTTGACTATGTCTACGAATATCAGATTGACACACTTGGCTATAAAGATCCGCCCCGGGATGATTTCTATCCTGAGGGAGGGGATGAACGCTTCGATGTCTATCTCGTCGATTTAGCGACAGTAGGATGGGGAAATGCATATGGTGTGACCTTTCCTGACATGCAGTTTGGAACCGGCGGGCAGTATTCCACTGCTTTTCAGGCTCTGGATAATGACTATTATGAACTGCCACTCTATGAGGATCGCCCTCTTGAGGCCGTCAGGGTTACCGCGGGACATGAGTTCTTTCATGTAACGCAATTCGGATATGACGTTCTGGAATTTGAAAATATGGGTACAGACACAGATCTTGACGACCGCCATCACTGGGTGGAGATGTCCGCAGTTTGGATGGAAGAAGAGATTTACGACCATGTAAATGACTATTACAATTATCTTCCATCATATTTATCGAACGTATACAGAGCTCTCTATACCAATCAGCCCGGGCTTTATCAATACGGCGCAGCTCTCTGGCCCAAGTATTTATCCGAGAAGTGGGGCAGGGATATAATCAGGGATATCTGGGAACGGTGCGAATTGCAGATTGGTCCGAATGTCTTTCAGAATGCTTTCAGCGATGCCATAGAGCAATTCTCCGGAGGTGAATATACATTCGGTCAGGCACTCTCGGAATTATACATCTGGAACTATTTCACTGGCACTCGGGCGAGAGACAATTTTGGATTTGAAGAAGCCGGCGAGTTTGTAAATTATCTGGGCAACCCGATTCAGATCCCGGATTCAGTCAGGGAGGGCAGCTCATATCGATTTAATATACTAAACTTTAAAGATTATCCTTTTGAGTTTAGCTCGGTAGTCGGCGGGTTCTTTTATTTCCCCCAGGTTATGGGTGGATTCTATGTGCGTTTCACCGGTGTTCATCAGCTGGATTCAAGCCTTACGATAGACTTCAAGGGCCTCCCCAGGAAAAGAGTATTGGGAGTAACCTATGACATCGTCTGGAACAACCGTTTGATGGCATATAATCCACATATTCCCACCCAGCCGATTTACATTGATCCGGTCATTTATGCTGCTGACACGTCCGAAATAACCATCGAACATGATTTATTGCAGCAATATGACGAATTTGTGCTGGTGCTTTCTCCCTTTGCGATTCCAAGGGCTAATATTACTTACATTGACGACCTTGTATTCAGCCTTAATGTGGCTGATACATCGGAGCCCATCGAGACAATCGTCATATCCGACCCCTACCCGAATCCCTATGTAATATCGCAGTCCGGTGGTCAGGACCTCTATATTGAGGTAATGCAGCCGGAACCGCAGCCGATCAGGATGCAGGTTTATACTATCTCCGGTGAGAGAGTATTCGAGAGTGAAGTGGAAGCCAGCCGTACGACCGAGATTGTCGGCTGGAACGGCCATAACGAGGAAGGCGACATAGTCGCGTCTGGTATGTATCTTCTGTATATTTCTGTTGGAAATGTTGACAGGGTTATGAAGGTTGCCATAATAGAATGACACAGGGTTATACCAAATCCCTTGTATTTACAGCACTATTTGCCGGGCTGGCATATGTATCGAATTTATTCATGCTGATCGTTCCCAATGTCTCCCCGGCATTTTTTATTATATTTCTGGCCGGTTATATTCTTGGCCCTCGGTGGGGATTTATTTCCGGCGGCCTGGGATTTTTCCTGATCTCATATTTCAGTCCTTACGGGATGGCCATGCTGCCGCTCCTGGGGGTGCAAATTATCTGCGGCGGTCTAATAGGGATAGTCGGCGCCTTGGCGCGTTTCATCTTTCCTGTAAAAACCTCTGACTGGCGCACATATGTGCTTTATGGTTTCTGGGGTTTTGCGGCAACCTCGATCTATATGGGAGCCGTTTCCCTGGCAGATGCCCTGCTGTTTGGACCATTTAAAGAAAGATTTTTGATCAGTTTAGGTTTTTCAATGCTGACAATTGTTTCCAATATAATTATCTTTGCATTCCTGACTCCGTTAAATAAAACCTTACGGGAGTTTGTAAAGAGGGTATGATTGTCAGAGAAATACCAGGACAGGCAAAGCTTTTTACATTTATTCTGGTCTTCGTTATATTCTATTCAGCTCTCTCTGCGCAGGAAGCCGAGCCTGACCCCGAGGAGACAGATACTGTAGAGGCATTGATATCTGACACAATACCCGAAAAACAGATAGAATATGCACAATACATGGCCAGAGATTCATTGCTTCTGAATTCTTATCTTCCTCAGACAATTGATAATACAATCCGCAGCGCTAAACACTCATATTCAATCGGGGAAGCTACGAGAGTTTACAGCGGTTTCAAACTCCTGAGAACCGGGCCGCATGGCCAGCCGGAATATCTCATCTTTGGGGGTCTGCCTGTCAACAGCTTTGTATTTGGTGATTTTGTTTTTGATTATCCTCAGTTTGGACTTCCGGTAAATGGGCTCGTGGACAGCAGACTTGTCGGCTACGAGCAGGCCACATATGAGAAATTCGCCTTTTTTTCGACTGTGGATCATACTAACAGCATATATTGCTTCAGGCCGCCTTATCCTGAGTCTGGAGCATTGACCAGCGCCTACATGCAAAAAGGGGATTTCGGTTTTTCGAATACAATGGTAAAATTCAGGGGCAATTTAGGCGTCAGGGGAAGAGTGGGGTTCACTGCGGGATTTAAGCTCAGTGACGGGTATGTCACCAATCAGGCCAAAGATCTTGAGACATATCGATTATTCGGCAACTATCAATTGAGCGAGAACCTACAATTACAACCTGACCTCGCTTTTTTCAGCTCCGATGATGAACTGCGGTCTTTAAATGCCTTCGAAAATTATCAGGGTGAATCCAAAGCGAGTTTTGTCGGCCTCTCCATGGCTCTGGCCGCAAAGGACCGTGTCTGGATTCTTGACCGGGTCTCTTTCATTTTCCAGAGGTTTTCGGAATCGGTCAGGGGAGATCATGATAAATTTCGGCAGGTTTCTCAGCTGTATAAATTGAAACTGGAAACCTCCATCAATATATCCGACTGGTATACATATCTTAATATCGAGCCATTCGCGAAAAGCATCGAATTTGAGCCCGAGAAGACAAAATATGAAGGAATCACCGCTTCCGGTTTGAGCAGATATGATCTTATAAATAATTTTCATATAAATATATCCGGAGCGGTAACGGTCAGCGATTATGCCGAAAACGATATTTCCCTTGCGGGCGGATTGAGCTACAGCAGAAGCGAATCCCTGATATTAGCGGGACAAGTATTCAGGATTACGCGTCCCCCCTCTGATTTCGAACTTTTTTCGTCATCTCCACAAATAGACCTGCTCCCGATTACCGGAACCGAAGGTCAATACAGTTTTCAGGGAGACGCTGATCTAGACAATACTGATTACATCGGATATTCGGCCGGTATGAAATTCGACAAAGGAATTATTGCGGGTGATATATATCTGAAACAGGCTGAGATATCGAATTCCATCTGGTGGACCCAGAGTGCCACCGGATCGAGTCCATATCAGCGTGATGCCAACTGGATCGTGGGCGGTATCGATCTGAGCCTTGCACTGCCTCTTGGTTTTGATTCCAGGTTTGCCTACAGCTACGGTCGCGTTGAGGACAGCGATTCAGAGGATTATCTAACGCTGGCCCCAAGGCACAATGCTTACGCTTTCCTGACCAAAGAAATCTATATCCCCGGGCTGAATCTTTATATTTCCACCGGTCTTGAGGGTGAGTATCATTCCGAGAATTTCAGGTCGCCTTATAATCCTCTGACCCTGGGCGAATATTATTTGATGAACGCCCAGCTGCAATTTAAAATTAAGACATTGACAATCTTTTATAATATGGATAACGTTTTTAATAAACCCCATCGGGATATTTACAACTATGAACTCAGCCGACGGATATGGTGGGGCTTTCTCTGGAATTTCCGCAATTAGGAGGATTGATGATAAGTCGTGAGGATGCATATAAACTGGTTCAGGAAAAAGTCAAGCAGAAGAATCTCGTCAAACATATCCTGGCTGTGGAAGCAGTCATGAGAGCGCTTGCAGAGCATTTTGATGAGGATATAGAGTACTGGGGATTGACAGGGCTTTTGCATGACCTCGATTACTCCAAAACAGTCGATCATCCTGAAAAGCATACATTCCTGACAGAAGAATGGCTCAATGAATATGATATTCCTGATGATATGATGAATGCAATCCGGGCCCATCCCGGACACATCCCCTGTGAAACCAAACTCGATTGGGCGCTGTATTGCTCGGACCCGGTAACAGGCCTCATAGTTGCTGGTGTGCTGATGCATCCCTCAAAAAAGCTGTCCCATGTGGATGAGGATTATATGCTCAGGCGCTTCAAGGAAAAACGTTTTGCCGCGGGGGCGGACAGGGAGGCAATCGCAAAATGTGAGGAGCTGGGACTGAGCCTGGAGGAGTTCATGGGAATTGCGTTGAAGGGGATGCGTTCGATATCTGATGAACTGGGATTTTAGAAGGGCTGTCATATGCCTGCCAAAGAGGAAAAGCTGTCGCTTGTCGGATGGCTGTCTTTTGATTTCGCCAATACTATATTCTCCATGAATATAGTCACCATGTTCTTCAACCTCTGGATTCTGGATGATCTCAATTGCCCTGACATACTTTATTCCATAAGCTACTCCGCATCCATGGTCATGGTGGCGCTTTTGATGCCGTTCTATGGTCATTATTCAGACCTGCAGCAGAATAAAAAAAGCTGGTTGATCAGATTTACTTTATTATCAATTATTTCTACGATACTAATAGGATTGAATGCCTACATTTTCGATGGCCGCTGGACAAAGATTATCATCGCCTTAATATTTTTTGCTGGCGCGAATTTCTTCTATGAAGGAGGCATAGCGTTCTATAATGCCCTGCTGAGATCGGTTTCATCAAGGGAGAATATTGGAAAGACATCAGGCCTGGGCGTGGGCCTTGGCTATATCGGCGGGATTGTCGGGCTGTTGCTGGTATTTCCGATCGTCAAGGGCGAGATACCGTGGATTCCGGCCGGGAGAGAGGCTGCAATAATACCAACTGCAATTCTATTCTTTGTATTCTCCATCCCTGCCTTTTTGTTGATCAGAGAGAAGACCTTTGAGAAAATCTATAAGCAGCGTATGAAATTCATGCAGGCTTTCAACAACCTGAAGGACAACCTGAAGCAGGCACGTGAACATAAAGGAGCCTTCCGATTCCTGATCTCAAACTACTTTTTTGAGGATGCTGTGGTCACCGCAATCATATTTATGGCGATTTATGCTGAGAAAGTGGTCGGATTCACCGACCGCCTGAAGATCGAGCTATGGGTTGTGGCCACACTTTCGGCCGCAGTCGGTTCGATACTGTCGGGTAGAGTGTCAGATCGGATCGGCCCCAAACGCACTATGTGGATCATTGTAATAGGCTGGATAGCTGTGCTTCTGGCTATCAGTTTAATAACATTTCAGCCGTTATTCTGGGTAGCGGCATGTTTCGTTGGAGTCTTCCTGGGCTCCACATGGACAGTGGCCCGACCGCTTTTAAACAGCCTTGTTCCGGATGAAAAGCTGGGACTATTCTATGGCCTATATGCGCTCTCGGGGAGAACGGCCGCTGTGATCGGCCCGCTGATCTGGGGCCTTGTGGTGCTCGTTATGAAGGCCGAAAACCCGCTTGTTAAAGTGATAGTTAATCTACTAATTCTTGCGGGAGTCGAAATCTCCTCATTGACCCTGGCCACAATAGAATACAGGTTTGCGGTTATCAGCCTGGCGATTTTAATGGTGGTAGGTTTAATTCTCTTCAAAAAAGTCCCGGATAGACACCGCGATTAATTATCCTGACTTGCATATATTCCAGTATAAAGTGATAATTTAAGTGCTTACTATTACTGTCTGATGTTATATAAGTTAACAAACACCTACAGATTAGGGGCTATTCAGGAATCGAAACTCAGGGGGCAAATTTCTATTGACAAGGACTGGTATCATTAATAAATTTGCCGCTTAAACATTAGCTTTCAGCAACGAGCGCGCGAGGCAAACGAATGTTTGAAACATATTTCCCAATTGTCGCCATGGCCGCACTGGCACTTATAGCCGGTGGGGCTTTGATGATTTTATCGAGGCTTTTTGGGAAGGTCACACACAGCAAACTCAAAGATACACCCTACGAATCAGGGATCGAACCTGAGGGCACGACCAAAGAACGCTTCCCGGTAAAGTTTTACATGATCGCTCTGCTGTTCATCATCTTTGACATAGAAGTTGTATTTCTATATCCCTGGGCGGTCATATACAAATGGGGCGGTGTCTTCCTGTTTATTGAGATGCTGGTTTTCATAGTAATATTGCTGGTGGGATATTTGTATATCATCAAGAAAGGCGCATTGAAGTGGGATTAGAAGATAAAATTCCAGATGGTATAATCCTTACCACACTGGAGAAGATGGTCAACTGGTCGCGCAAATCTTCGATGTGGCCCTTCGGTTTCGGACTGGCCTGTTGCGCTATCGAGATGATGTCTACCTTCATGGCTCATTTCGACCTGGCCCGCTTCGGCATGGAGGTCCTGAGACCCTCGCCGCGTCAGGCCGACCTGATGATAGTCTCGGGCCGTGTCTCAAATAAGATGGCCCCGGTGGTCAAGAGACTCTATGAGCAGATGCCTAATCCGAAATGGGTCATTTCCATGGGCGCCTGTGCCTCAACCGGAGGAGTATTCAATAACTACGCAATATTGCAGGGTGTGGACAAGATCATTCCGGTGGATATGTATATACCCGGCTGCCCGCCTCGTCCCCAGCAGCTGATTGATGGCATAGTGAAGCTGCATGAGAAAGTGAAAAATGAAAAGTTGAAACAGCCTATTGAGAAAGGCAAAAAGAAATAGCAAATTTTTTTGACAGGATTTGTGAAATAAATAGCAAGATATGAGCTACAACAAAGAAGCAGAAAAATTCATCGACGAAAAGTTCAAAGATCATGTCAGGGAAAAATCAACATTCAGGGATGAACTGACCTACATTGTAACCAAAGACAGTATCATCGATATCCTGAAATTCCTGTATGAAGATAGCGAATTCGAGTACAATTTCCTGACTGATTTGACAGCTACAGACTGGCCCAAGCGCGAGGAACGCCATGAGGTCGTCTATCTGCTTTACAGCTTTAAGGATAATACCCGGCTCCGCTTCAAGGTGCGTCTCAAGGAAGGGGAGAAGCTACCCACATCCACAATTATATGGGATTCCGCCAACTGGCTTGAACGGGAAGTCTATGACCTCTTTGGAGTCTATTTCGAGGGCCATCCCGATCTGACCAGGATCCTGACACCGGATGATTTCGAAGGTCATCCGCTGAGAAGGGATTACTCTCTGACCTACGAAATTCCGCAATTCAGCTATAATAAAGATGAACCGCCGGAGGTCATATAGTGGAAACCAGGCATATGACGCTCAATATGGGTCCGCAGCATCCTGCCACCCATGGGGTTCTGAGGGTCAAGCTGACCCTCGACGGCGAAAGAGTGATGGAGGCCTATCCGGTAATCGGCTACCTGCATACCGGGATCGAGAAAACGGCCGAATCCAAATTGTATCATAAAGTCGTGCCGTTAACGGACCGCATGGACTATCTCGCTCCCATGTCGAATAATCTGGGATATTGTCTGGCAGTGGAGAAACTCCTTGATCTGGAAATACCGCCCAAGGCTCAATGGGCCCGAGTTTGTCTGGCTGAATTGACAAGAATCAATTCTCACCTGGTTTGGCTGGGAACTCATGCTCTCGATGTCGGCGCTATGAGTATGGCATTATACGGCTTTCGCGAAAGGGAGAATATCCTGCACATCTATGAACTGGTATCCGGCCAGAGGATGATGTCGTCATATTTCAGGATTGGCGGGCTTTCCAAAGATCTGCCGGAGGATTTTAATCAGGAAGTCCAAAAAGTTCTGGACATTCTGCCATCCAGAATTCGCGAATATGAGGACTTACTGACCAATAACAGGATCTGGCGCAACCGGACTATCGGGGTAGGCGTTCTTTCCAAAGAGGATGCCCTCAAGGCAAGTATAACCGGCCCGATGCTGCGTGCCTGCGGCGTGAAACATGACCTCAGGAAAGCGATACCATACAGCTCATACGATAAATTTGCTTTCGATATCCCGACCCGTGACGGCGGTGATGTGTTCTCGCGGTACGAGGTTCGGGTGGAAGAGATTTATCAATCCATAAAGATCGCTCAACAGGCAATTGATGGGATGCCTGAGGGATCATGGGAGGCGAAAGCTCCCGGAGTTGTCTCTCCCCCGAAGGAAAAAATCCTTCATGAAATGGAAGCACTTATCTTCCATTTTAAAATCGTAACCGAGGGATTTCATCCACCAAAAGGCGAGACCTATGTAGGCATTGAATCGCCAAAAGGTGAGATTGGTTTTTATATCGTTTCCGACGGCTCGCCCAAGCCGCACAGGATGCGGGTTCGTCCACCGAGTTTCATAAACCTGTCCAGCTTGAACAAGATTTGTACCGGAGGACTTCTGTCGGATGTTATCGCAAATATAGGATCTGTTGACATTGTACTGGGAGAGGTTGACCGCTGATGGCGCTTTCTACCGAATCCATAGATGCGATTAGAAAAGCGGCTGCGCGCTATCCGCACAAAAAATCGGCAATTCTGCCTGCGCTCACCATTGCTTACAGGCAGATCGGTTATCTTTATGATGATCTCTATATCGAGGTGGCGGATGCTATCGGAGTTTCGCCCAATGAAGTTGCCTCTGCCGCCACTTTCTATACTATGTTTCCCAAACAGAAAGTGGGAAAATACCTGATCCAGGTTTGCACGAATATATCCTGTGGTTTGATGGGAGCTGAATCGCTGAAGGAATATCTACTGAAGAAGCTCAATGTCAAAGAAGGCGGGATTTCTGAAGATGGCCTCTTCACCGTGGTGAGTGTGGAGTGCCTTGGTTCATGTACAACAGCGCCTATGATGCAGGTGAATCAGACTTATTATGAGAACCTGACCAGAGAAAAAGTTGATGAGATTTTAAATGACCTGAGAGAAAAAGGCTGATGGAAAAGAAAATCCTGTTTGCAAATATAGATGATCCCAAACAGCCGGAGATCGATACCTACATCTCCAAAGGCGGTTATAAGCCACTGGAGAAGGCTTTAAAGGGGATGAAGCCTGAGGAGGTTATCGAGGAGGTGAAAAAATCCGGTTTACGGGGACGCGGCGGTGCGGGATTTCCCGCAGGTATGAAATGGGGCTTTGTGCCCAAGGATTCACCCAAGCCCAAATATCTTGTCTGTAACGGCGATGAATCAGAGCCGGGGACATGCAAAGATCGTGTGTTGATGGAGCATGATCCCCATCTTGTAGTCGAGGGCATGGCGATTGCGGCTTATGCCATCGGAGCAAATCATGCCTTCATATACATCCGCGGTGAATTCGATTACCCTGCTAATCAGATGAGAAAGGCTATAGATCAGGCTTATGATAAAGGCTATCTCGGAAAGAATATTCTAGGCACTGGATACGATCTCGAAATGATAGTACATACCGGGGGTGGAGCCTATATTTGCGGAGAAGAAACAGCTTTGCTGAATTCACTCGAGGGTAAGCCCGGGCAGACCAGAATCCGCCCGCCATTTCCGGCTGTGGAAGGGCTGTATGCCTGCCCGACAGTTGTCAATAATGTCGAGACACTTTCCAATATCTCCCTGATTATCAAAAATGGCGGGGAATGGTACGCTTCGATCGGGACGCCGAAATCTACCGGAACAAGAATTTTCTGTCTGTCCGGGCATGTCAGTAATCCCGGCAACTATGAACTTGAACTTGGCACCCCATTAAGTTACCTGATCAATGAGCTGGGAGGCGGGGTGATTGATGGCAAGAAGCTAAAAGCCATTATTCCCGGTGGATCCTCGACGCCGATACTTCTGCCTGATCAGATTGAAACTGCTCTGGATTTCGAATCAGTAGCCGAGGCCGGTTCGATGCTCGGTTCCGGTGGTGTGATAGTAATGCACGAGGACACAGAAATGGTCTGGGTGGCAAAGACGCTGGCACATTTCTATATGCATGAATCCTGCGGTGAATGCACACCCTGCCGCCAGGGGACAAAATGGATTTATGATATATTGTCACGGATTACATTCGGCGAGGGCAAGATGGAAGATATTGATCTATTGCTTGATCTCTGCGATAATATTGACGGCAAGACTATATGCCCGCTGGGAGATGCCGCGGTTATTCCGATCAGGTCGACCATCAATCTCTTCAGAAATGAGTATGAGCATTATATAAAGAATGGTAAGCCGTTGGTGACTAATAAGTTTATGAGCTTTGTTTAATGGATAAGATTAAGCTTAAAATAGACGGCATAGATATTGAAACCGAGAAGGGCAAGACCGTGCTCGAGGCCGCCTTGGATAACGGTATTGATATTCCGGTCTTCTGTTATCATCCCTGCCTGAAATCGATTGGCGCCTGCCGAATCTGCCTGGTGGAGATAGCCAGCCCGCGCGGGGAAGAGATTGTTCCCTGGCCTAAGCTGCAGGTATCCTGTGCAACCGCAGCTACCGAGGGTATGGAGGTAAAGACCAGGTCCGAGCGGGTGGTCAAGGCCCGTCAGGGAGTGCTAGAGTTCATACTCGCGAACCATCCACTTGACTGTCCCACATGTGACAAGGGCGGTGAATGTCCGCTTCAGGATACGACCTTTAAGTATGGTTTGGACTCGTCCCGTTTTGAGGAAAGAAAGCGCAGGTTTGGAGCCGATACCGATTTAACCTTCGATGATCTTCAGATTGGCCCTGAGGTCATCAGGAATCAGAATAGATGCATACACTGCTATAGATGTACTCGTCTGGTAGAAGAAAGATTCTTCGAACAGGATCTGGGGCATTATCAGCGCGGAGCGTTTACAGAAATCCTACCTCCACCGGATGGAGAAATTAGAAATTTATATTCGGGAAATGTGGTCGAGTACTGCCCCGTGGGTGCATTGACCAACCGTGATTGGCGCTATAAAGTTCGTGTCTGGAAAACAGAGGAATTTCCGACAATCTGCCGCTATTGCTCAGATGGATGTAACCTGAGAGTCTCAGTATTCCGCAATAAAATATACCGTGCCCAGTCCCGCGCCAACTGGAGTATCGATGAAGGTCTGCCCTGTGATCTGGGACGTTACGGTTACCAGTTTGCGCATCACGATGACCGCCTGACAAAACCGATGATCCGCAAAGACGATGAGCTGGTCGAATGCTCATGGAGTGAGGCCTTAACAGTTATAAAAAGCAAGATCGATAAAACCGTGAAAAGCCTGGGATCTTCGGGCGTCGCCTGCCTGGTTGGAGAATCGCTGTCGAATGAAGATTACTATACAATCGGGAGATTCTTTAGATCTGTAATAGGTACCAATTCGATCGATCATAGAATTTACCGCAAGAAGAAGCTCAGCTTTGGTGAAGATGTGGTCAAGCGAGAGCTGTGCTGGAACAAGCTTGACATCGCCGATCTCGAGAATCCCAACCAATTTTTCATCGTCGGTTCAGATCTGCATTCCGAGAATCCTATAACTGCTTTGCGTGTACTCAAGGCCAAGAGATGTAGCAATGCACGGATTATGCTATTGAATCCCATGCCGTCCCATCTGAATCGTGCTGCCGATGAAGAACATATATATAATGCCTACTCGGAGGTGTTCCTGCTGCAGGGTCTGGTGCGGTTGATTGTGGAAAAAGAGCTGTATGATCCTGAGAAAGCCGGTCTCAAAAAAGGCGAAGTAGAGGTTTTCCTTAGGGAGACTGCGGAATTCGACCTGAAAACGGTGAGTGAAAAAACCGGAATTGCTCCGGTCGATCTGGAATCGATCGCCAGGTCATTATGTAAATCCGAAAAGACAGTATTTATCTCCGGCGAGACAGTCCGAATTCATTATCAACGCGATCCGATATTAATATCACTTTACAATCTTGCCAAACTAACAGGCAATCTCAACGGTAATTCCTCCGGCGTCCTGCTTTTGGGTGGTGAGTCGAATTCGATGGGATGTTATCTATTAGGCATGCGTCCAGACCGCCTGCCATATGACAGGCCATTTGAAAAAGCTGAGGAATTAAAAGCGGTTTGGGGGGATTTAGCCACCGATCAGCCCGGCAATGATACAATTGATATTCTTCAGAAGATCAATGATGAGAAGATTGAATGCGGATTTCTGGTCGGCCTGGATGCAGCAGATCACTATCCTGATTCCGAGTTTATAAACAGGACATTGTCCAAGCTCGACTTCATGGTGGTGGCCGACCTGTTCTTAACCGATACTGCACGGCTCGCAGACGTTGTGCTTCCAATATCGTCTAATTTCGAAACCGACGGTACATTTGTGAATTGGGAAGGTGTTATACAGAAATATACGAAAGCTATTAAAAACATCGGTGAATCAATGCCCCTCTGGGAAATCTTCACGAAACTGGCTGGCGTGTTTGGTGTGGACTTCAATTTCCGCACCGCCGATGACGTGTTTCGCCAATACGCTCCCATCATAGGGAAGCATGGCATCGATAGGATGGCCACTATCCCGGAAACCGGTATAAGATTTCAGAAGAGAAAAGACTATCCCGATATCGGTTTGATGCCAGTGAGTTATCGACAGCCCTCATCAGAGGATTTGCCCCTCACGGTGTTGAGCGGCAATGGTGATCACCACTTCAGCCGGAATTTCAGCACCCGTTGTGAGAGTCTCAATAATTTCCTTGCAGATCCATACATCGCCATAAATGAAAAACTGGCCGAGGACATGATTATCTCCGAGGGCGACCTGATAAAACTTGAAAATTCCTCTGGAAAAATAGTGGCAAAAGCTTTAATATGGCCAAATCTTCCGGAGGATGTGGTCTTTGTGCCGGATAATTTTATTGAGGTAAAAGTCAGTATGGTTCGCAGCAAAGACAATGATATCGACAAAGTCAGACTGGTGAAGATGTAGTATGCTGGAAGTCGCGATCATATCAATAATAAAAGTTATATTTGTTTTTGCGGCTCTATTGACTGCTTGTGCTTATATGACTCTGGTCGAGCGCAGGGTGGTGGCACGTTTCCAGACGCGTCTCGGTCCGATTTATACAGGCCCTAATGGACTGCTTCAGCCGGTCGCCGACCTTGTAAAGCTTTTATTTAAAGAAGATATAATTCCAGAACATGTTGATAAGAAGATATATGTCATCGCCCCCATGGCAGCGTTTATTCCGGCAACTCTCTCAATTGTAGTGATACCGTTCGGATCATCAATAACTATATTCGGCCGCGAGATCGACCTGGTGCTGTCCGATTTGAATGTAGGTGTACTTTATGTATTTGCAATAACATCGATCGGTGTTTACAGTATTATTCTCTCGGGCTGGTCATCCAATAGCAAATATTCACTTCTCGGCTCGATCAGGTCATCGGCCCAGATGATCTCCTACGAAGTCAGCATGGGTCTGGCGGTTGTGAGCGTGGTGCTGGTTTCCGGCAGTTTGAATTTGAATACGATAGTAGCGCATCAGGAAAATCTCTGGCACATATTCTCGCAACCGGTGGCTTTCATGATCTTTCTGGTTTGCGGAATAGCGGAGACAAACCGCGCACCATTCGATCTTCCTGAGGCGGAATCCGAACTGGTTGCTGGCTATCACACAGAATACTCGGCCATGAAATTTGGCATGTTTTTCGTGGGCGAATATGCCAATATGATCACTGTTTCCGCAATGGCTACAACCCTCTTCCTGGGCGGATGGCAGGGACCGGGAGATTCAGGCATATTATCCATGCTCTGGTTTGCAATTAAGGTTTTCATTTTCCTGTTTTTATATCTCTGGTTGCGCGCTACCCTGCCGCGGTTCCGTTACGATCAACTTATGAACTTTGGATGGAAGGTGCTTCTGCCGCTGGCGATTCTGAACGTGCTGGTTACATCGGCAGTGGTGCTTATTATATAGTGGAAATAAATGTTTAGAGTACTGAAACAGATATTTGTGGCAATTCCGGTTGGATTGTATACAACCATGAAGAATTTTTTTAGAAGGCCGGTTACAATCCAGTACCCCAAAATCAAACCGCCCATGTACCCGCGTTACCGGGGATTGCATTTCCTGGAGCGGTATGATCACGACGGCTCCGAACGTTGTGTATGCTGCGGATTGTGCGCTGCGGCCTGCCCGGCGGACTGCATCTACATGGAAGGAGCTGAAAACGAAAAAGGGGAGAGGTATGCCAAAGTATATGAGATAAACGAGCTAAGGTGTATCTTCTGCGGCTACTGTGAGGAAGCCTGCCCGGAGGAGGCGATCTTCCTGGGTAAAGAATACGAGTTCTCGACAGATCACAGGGATAAGTTCATTTATACCAAGGATGACTTACTGGTTCCGTGGCCGCGCAAGAAACCATCACCTGTAAAATTTATTCGAAGGACCAAACGTCCTGATGTGTACTGAAATGAATTATAAGAAAGCGGTAGGATGACTTTGGAATATGTAATCTTCTTCGCCAGCGCTCTGGTGGCAATTGTATGTGCATTGCTGGTGATTTCACAGAAGAACCCTGTGGCCTCGGTGATCTTTTTGATCATGGCCTTTGTTGCCCAGGCTATTCTTTATATTCAGCTTTCGGCGCTTTTTGTGGCTGTCCTGCAGATAGTTGTATATGCCGGCGCAATTATGGTCTTATTCCTATTCGTGATCATGCTACTTAATCTGAGGCGTGATGACTTCGGACCGGAAAAACATCCGATCCAGGGATGGCTGACCAGAATATTCGGAATTGTCCTGGTTGCCGAGTTGATAATCGTCATCGCACGCGGAGTATCTCAGAGCGAGAGTGTTGAGAGAGCCGGCACGGAATTTGGCAATGTCGAACAGGTGGCCACCACCCTTTTCACGAAATATGTTTTCCCATTTGAGTTGACATCGATCCTTTTAATTGTCGCCATTATCGGGGCGGTTGTGCTGGGGAAAAGAAGGCAGGGGGAGAAGTAGGATGGTGCCTTTAGAATATTATCTGATTTTAAGCGGAATAATTTTCACTATTGGTGTCTCAGGTGTGGTTATTTCCCGCAATATAATAATTGTATTTATGTCGATTGAATTGATGCTTAACGCCGCCAACCTGGCGCTGATTTCTTTTGCAAGGCAGTTTGCCGATCCCAGCGGGCATGTTTTCGTCTTTATTGTCATGGCTGTGGCGGCAGCAGAGGCGGCGGTCGGACTTGCTATTATTATCGCACTATTTAGAAATAAGGATACGATTAACCTCGATGACTTTAATGTCATGAAGTGGTAGCTATTGTTTATGCTTGATTATATCTGGCTCATAGTCCTGATGCCCCTTCTGGGATTTCTGGTGAATGGCCTCTTAGGGAGGCGATTCTCCAGACCTGTGGTTTCGCTTATAGGCTGCGGAACTGTCTTTGTTTCTCTTGTGATGTCAGTTATCGCATTTTTCGAGCTCCTGCAGCTCGATCCGCATCACCGCTACCATGAAATATACAGCCTGTTTAAATGGATTCCATCGGGTGCTCTGGATATTGAAATCGGATTCCTGTTTGATCCGCTCTCAGCTGTCATGGCTCTGGTAGTCACTGGTGTGGGATTTCTGATTCATGTCTATTCCATCGGTTATATGGCGCATGATAAAGACTACGCCAGGTTCTTTACATACATGAATCTGTTTACAGGCTCTATGCTTTTACTGGTGCTGGCCAACAACTTCCTTCTGCTCTTTGTCGGGTGGGAGGGAGTCGGTCTCTGCTCATACCTGTTGATCGGATTCTGGTACACCCGTCAATCGGCAGCGAATGCGGGCATGAAAGCATTCATAGTGAATCGAATCGGCGACTTTGGATTCCTCCTGGGAATTATGCTGATCTTCTGGACTTTCGGATCGCTGAATTTCCATGAAGTTTTCGGTTCAGCTTTCGGATTCTTCCAATCGATGCATGGCACCGGTGGTGAAGAGGTTGTTTTAAGAGACATTTTGGGTCTTGGCATGGGCACATTCACTTTGATAACGATATTCCTATTCATAGGCGCAACCGGTAAATCAGCACAGATACCGTTATATGTGTGGCTGCCTGATGCTATGGAAGGCCCCACTCCTGTCAGCGCATTGATCCATGCCGCAACAATGGTGACAGCCGGTGTGTACATGGTGGCACGCTGCAATGTACTGTATCTTTTGGCGCCGGACACATTGATGCTGGTGGCCATAATTGGAGCAGCTACGGCATTCTTCGCGGCCACTATGGGTGTGGCGCAAAACGATATTAAACGTGTACTTGCATATTCTACCGTATCACAGTTGGGATACATGTTTCTTGCATGCGGAGTTGCAGCGTTCGGAGCAGGGATATTTCATCTTATGACGCACGCTTTCTTCAAGGCGCTCCTGTTCCTTGCGGCCGGTTCCGTTATACACGGAATGAGCGAGATTCAAGACATGCGCCAGATGGGCGGTTTGAAATCGAAAATGCCAGTGACATTTATTACCATGCTCCTTGCGACTCTGGCAATATCAGGCATACCGCTATTCTCAGGATTTTTCTCCAAAGATGAGATTTTGTGGAAATCGTTCTCATCTGATTACGGCGGAATTGTCTTCTGGATAATTGGCCTTGTTACGGCCGGCATAACCGCTTTCTATATGTTCCGTCTGATCTATATGACCTTCTACGGCAAGAACAGGGCGCCTGATGATGTCCAGCATCATATTCATGAATCTCCAAAAGTTATGACGGTTCCCTTAATGATCCTTGCATTCCTGGCGGTTGTAGGGGGATGGGTCGGCATACCACCAGCATTGGGAGGAGGGGCATGGTTCGAGGAGTTTTTGCATCCGGTCTTTGCGCAGGGCGAGCAGATCATGGCGCACGGGCACCATCCCGAGGGCTTCACATTGGAATATATACTCATGGCCGCCAGTGTGGTGCTGGTGCTGATCTCGATATTCGTTGCATACACATTGTATAGAAGAAAACCCGAGATATCTACCAGACTGCGCGAGAAATTCTCGGGGCTGCACAAGGTCGTATATAACAAATATTACGTGGATGAATTTTATCAGGGCGCGGTGGTGAAGCCGCTGGTCGGTTTGTCATTCTTTTTCTGGAAAGTATTTGATATTGTCGTGATAGATGGTCTGGCAAATGGTCTGGCATATATGATTAAATCATTTTCATCAGGAGGAAGAAAAATCCAGACCGGCTTTCTTAGAAATTATCTTCTGATCTTTGTGCTGGGTGTAGTGATTTATATGGCTTATGTAGTGTTGAAATAATATGGATAGTTCGATTTTGACAATTATCACGTTCCTGCCCATAGTGGGCCTGATTTTGATCTGGCTGACAGGCAAGGATAATCACCGCACGATCAAGTATATTGCCTGGACGGTGACTTTTATAGATTTCGTGCTCTCACTCTATATCTATCTCAGGTTTGATATGGCCGAGAGCGGATTTCAATTTGTATACAATATTCCATGGATCAGCCATTTCGGCATACGCTATGCCGTCGGAATAGACGGTATTTCTCTCTGGCTGGTTATACTAACTACGTTTCTGGGATGGCTTGCTGTATGGTCATCCTGGACTGCTGTCAAGGACCGCCTCAAAGGATACATGATTTCTTTACTGGTTCTGCAGACAGGCATGCTGGGAGTGTTTGTCTCGATGGACCTGTTCCTGTTCTATGTATTCTGGGAAGTTATGCTGATCCCGATGTATTTCCTGATCGGTATCTGGGGTGGTCCCAGAAAGATATACGCTACCATAAAGTTTGTCCTGTTCACCATGCTGGGTTCGCTGTTGATGTTAGTGGCAATACTGTTTATCTATTTCAAATCGGGCGGGACAACATTCAGCATCTCGGAACTGACCCAATTCTGCGTCACTCTTCCCGTATCAACACAGATGTGGCTCTTTGCGGCCTTCGGGCTGGCGTTTGCAATCAAGGTACCCATGTTCCCGTTCCATACATGGCTGCCTGATGCTCATGTGCAGGCTCCGACAGCCGGTTCGGTTATTCTGGCAGGGGTGCTTTTGAAGATGGGAACTTACGGTTTCCTGCGTTTTTGTATGCCTATGTTCCCGGAGGCATTTGAGCAATTTATTCCGGCCATCGCTGTCCTGGCGGTTATCGGAATTATTTATGGCGCGATGGTGGCCATGGTACAGAAAGATGTTAAATCGCTGGTGGCGTTTTCATCGGTCTCGCACATGGGCTTTATTATGCTGGGACTGACCGCGCTCAATATGCAGGGCATGCAGGGGGCAATCCTGCAGATGCTCAATCATGGTATCTCCACCGGCGCTCTGTTCATGATCGTGGGAATGATCTATGAACGCAGGCATACGAGGATGATTGCTGAATTTGGAGGTGTATTCAAATCAATGCCGATCTGGTCCACCTTCTTTATAATCGTAGCGCTGTCATCAATAGGATTGCCATTCACAAACGGTTTTGTGGGTGAATTCCTGATCCTGACCGGCACATTCGGAGTGGCTCCGGTCTATGCGATCCTGGGCGCCACCGGAGTTATCCTGGCCGCCTGCTATATGCTCTGGATGATCAAGCGGGTGTTGTTCGGCGAGTTGACCAAAGATGCTAATAAGAATTTAACGGATCTGAAGACGTTTGAAAAGCTTGTTCTGGTACCGTTTATTATCATGATTTTCTGGATCGGCATTTATCCGTCAACCTTCTTAAATCCGATGAAGAACTCGGTAGAGAAACTGATCGGCGATGTTACCAAATATGTGAGGCATACTGAGATAGATAATGAGGCGGAAGCCTATGTACCATACAATCCGCATGAACCCCAAGCAGAGGAGCATGCAGATGTCCGAGATTAAATTATTTACCAAGGTTGGCTGTCCTTATTGCGCAGCCATGAGAGAATCCTTGAACAGCGAAGGCGTTGATTACAAGGAAATTGACGTGCACTCGTCATCGGAGGCCATGCAGGAGGCGCTGACATTTTCCGGCGGGAGACGGATGGTGCCGATTGTGGTCCGTGATGGCGATGTGAAGGTTGCGCCTGACGGCGGCTGAGATTTCTAAGGAGTAACGTGGTAGTTTACCATGCAGGAAACAGTTAAAACGATACTTGAAAATTTCTCGCTGAATATCGATCTGGTGGCGCTCATGCCGGAGATCATCATCTGCGGCATGGCGCTTATCACCATGATTGTGGAGCCGTTTCTTAAAGGTGATAACAAGAAAGTGGTCATGCATTTAGCCTGGCTGTCTATTGTTGCCGCTTTGGTATCGATTTATTTCATCCTGACTTCACAGCCGAATCTGACTTCACTGCAGTTTGCCGATGCCTACAGGATCGACAGCTATTCCTTATTATTCAAGGCGATATTTCTGATCGGGTCTCTATTGACTGTATTCATCTCAAGCAATTTCCTGAAATTCAAGGATGTGCCTGACGGAGAGTTCTATTCCCTGATTCTCTTTGCCACATTTGGAATGATGAATATGGCCAGCGCCGGAGACCTGATCGTTCTGTTTATCGGACTTGAGATTATGTCCCTGTCTTTATACGTCCTGGCGGGAATACTGCGGCGAAGCGTATATGCCAATGAGGCTTCATTAAAGTATTTCCTTATGGGAGCGTTTGCCTCAGGGTTCCTGATCTTTGGGATCGCCTTCATCTACGGTGCAACCGGTACAACATCAATCATAGATGTAATACAGTCATCCGAAATTCTTTCAAACACTTATCTCATGATCGGCGCAGCCATGGTCATGATCGGCCTGGGATTTAAGATCGGTGCAGTACCGTTTCATATGTGGATTCCGGACGTCTACACGGGTTCTATAACAAATGTTACGGCATTCATGTCCGCCGGGCCCAAGGCGGCCGCCTTTGCAGCATTCTTCCAGGTCTTTATCGTGGCGCTCAGACCCCTGCAGAACGAGCTGGAGGTGGTGTTATGGATACTTTCAGCCCTTACAATGACTTTGGGAAATATCCTGGCAATCACTCAAAATGATGTTAAACGCATGCTGGCCTATTCATCGATCTCGCATGCCGGATACGTTCTGATTGCGCTGGTGGCATTTACCCCGGCCGCCACTACGGCGGGACTGTATTATCTGCTCTGTTATACGGTTATGAATATTGGTGCATTTACTATTCTGATTATGGTCGAGGCGCGCGAGAATTCCGATACCAATTTCTCCTCATTTGCGGGCATGGCCAGAAGATATCCGTTTCTGGGAATCTTGTTGACAATCTTCATGATATCGCTTGCCGGATTCCCGCCTACGGCCGGATTTATGGGCAAATTCCTGGTTTTTAAAGCGGCTATCGATACTGGTTCGACATCTTTGATAGTTTTGGTTGTGCTGGCTGTAATCAATAGCCTTGTTTCAGTCTATTACTATCTGCGGGTTGTTGTTGTCATGTTTATGGTCGAGCCGGAGCTGGAATATCGTCCAATCAATTTCGCAACCGGGATAATTGCCGCTCTGGTAATCAGTATGGGCGGTACTTTGCTGCTCGGGATTTATCCCCAGCTTTTTGCGCTTTTTCTGAATACCTCACTTATCTAATTTATAATCAAGAGATTTGATAACTTCATCAGAGTTTCTTGCAATCTGCAAGATGAATCTTGCGATTGTCTATGAATTCTATCTGTGAATCCAGGGGTCATTTATAACTTCCCACCTAAATCCTTGAGCCATCGACTGCTTATTTTTAAACACGAGTTTGGCATCAGCCTTGCGGAAATAAAAAAGCGCTATGAAAAATTCAAGGAAAATACAGGGCAGAGTAAATTCCAGGGGATTCACGCTCATCGAACTGATGATCGTGGTCGTAATCATTGGTATTCTTGCTGCAATGGCGATCCCCCGCTGGTGGAAAGCGTCGGAGAGATCGAAGCAGTCTGAGGCCAAGCTGATCTTAAAGCAGATCTATACTAATGAGGAGACCTATTTTCAGGCAAATTCCCAGTATTTTATAACCGGAGAAGTGGCCTCGGCCTCCAATCCCTTCGCCTTTGCGCCGATCTGGGTGGATGTCATCGGCGGGGCGCTGTATGAATATGTAATTCAGGGAGACGCAGTTTCGTTCACGGCCACGGCCACAGCCAATCTGGATGCTGATGCTACTATCGATACCTGGTCTATTGATCAGGACGGCATCCTCTTGAGGGTGATCGATGACACGGCCGATTAATTGCAAAATGCAAGAGTACTGTGGTAAACCACGAGTTTGAAAGAGCAATTGAAGCGAGGAATTGAAAAGCAGACAAGCAAAAGAACTTAAGTTAAGAAATGAAAGGAGTAGAAGTTAGCCCTTGTTCAAAAAAAGAAGAATAAATATCAGGACAACGGCAAACGGATTGCAATTAAAGAAACGGCAAAGATGAAAAGAAAACTTAGAAGGTATAAACCCAAAAAACTTCGGTAGGAGGTTTTAAGATGTTTCAGAAGTTCCAGAAGAACAGAAAAGGTTTCACACTGATCGAGCTCATGATCGTGGTCGTCATTATCGGCATTCTGGCCGCTCTGGCTATTCCGCGTTTCATGAAGGCTTCGGCCAAGTCGAAAACATCCGAGGCCCAGCTGGTCTTGAAGCAAATCTACACCATGGAGCGTACCTACAAACAGCAGTTCGATACATATTCTGCTGACCTGAACGCCATCGGTGTAGAGGTTCCGCCTAACGCCAAGTATACTTATTCGGTGCTTGCTGCCGACCAGACCACTTTCACAGCTCAGGCTGACTGGGCGGCTCCGGGTATTGACGATGACGCTACCCCGGATACATGGACGATCGACCAGGATGGTACGATACTCCATACCTCGAACGACTTGACAGGCTAAAATTGCCGCATAGTTGACACGGAAGGGCGGCCCCTGAGAGGGGGGCGCCCTTTCTTTTTGGCCTCCAGCCCAAGTCTGATTCAGTTGCGTCAAATCCTGATCCGCTCCCGGCGGATTGTGGTCTGACGCCATTCATCACGGAATTCTCAAAAATCATTGACTTTTATTAATAACAGTTTCATACTTTAAAGTTAAGCTTTAGCTAAACCAGGGAGAGGATTCTTGAAAAAAAGATTGATTATTTCACTATTTTGCCCACTGCTGTTTCTTTTTACCATTCAGCTCGAGGCGAAGGAGGATACAGCAGCCGACTCAATACCAGAGCGTGAATACCCGCTGATTCCGACTGAGGCGATTAATGATGCCCTTTCGGGTATCAAGATGACAGCCGGTGACATGAGCTTCAGGACGGATTATGTAGAGATTGACGCATTCAGGCTGCCGCTCATTGATTCGTTGACCGAGAATCCTCTGGCAATGGCGGATA
>JABAHP010002530.1_pt3 | contig 23812 bp, 26 predicted proteins | sample 7062081 | NCBI WGS metagenome assembly JABAHP01 (sample SAMN14534357, study PRJNA622989) | marine sediment metagenome | biome: marine biome [ENVO:00000428]; feature: marine pelagic biome [ENVO:01000023]; material: deep marine sediment [ENVO:00002113] | place: India: Gulf of Kutch | collected...
GTTCCCCACGATACCCCACCAGATCCATCGGGAGCTAACCTCTTATCGGTATCAGTTTCTGCTGTGGTTATCTTCGACGCATCTGTCGGTGCTAAAGTCTGTCCTAATCGTCTGGTCATAGTTTATACTCCATCCAGCCAATAACCTCTTACATATATCTGTGTATTCACCGCTGATGTTGCCCGCCACTCGAATATCTGATTTTCGTCCACATCGGGAACTGCGTGTGATTGTGTTGATATGTGGTATGGACGTTCACCATATACCGAGCCATTACGTCGCAGCCTTTTTTGCCATAAAGATGCCGACCATATATTGATCATAACCGTTTCAGTCTTAGGTGGACATTCATCTGACACATCCAAATCCGTATACGTTGTCGGCGCCGCAGCTCCATAGACCTGGATGTTATCGTCATACCAAAACGCCTCGTGGTTGAACCAGTGTCCAAATAAGAAATCACTTGACGAGTCGTTCCTGGCCCATCCATGCCAACGCGCATAAGTGTACCCAGAAGGAAATGTCAGGTCGCCTATGACACCTGTGCCGCCGGCGTGAAGGAGCCCCGCCACAGTGCCATCTTCCTTCGCCACTGTCCAAATCGAATACCATGTACTAGATGCCTCACTGCCGGTGTCTAATCCGTTAGCTCCAGACGCCGTGATATCAACAGTAACGTTCACGTCCGAGACAGTTTTGGCTTCTTCCGACGTGTTATACATGGTGATAGAATCTGCATCGATATCTATCTGGTAGGTGGGATTGCTAGCATTAAACTTCATGTCGAAGTTGAGCTTATCCGCCTTTTTTGTCGCCGATAGTGCCGCCCATTTTACGCCGGTCGGCTCGCCTGAGTCCGCTGTCAAGACATGGTTGTCGGTGCCAATTGGGAGCCGGGCATTGTCTGTCGAGAAGGTGTATATGTCGCCTTTTGTCGTCAACGGAGAGGAGTCGCCAGCAGAGCCCCAGGTGACACCACCAGAGCCATCCGGGGCAAGACGCAAGTCTGTGTCAGTCTCGGTGGTCTTTAGCAGTGTGGCGTCTGTTGGTAGCTGACCAATTCCTTTTCTCCGCATTATTGGCATCATTAAACCTTGTGTTCGATTTTGACTGGGCCTGATCCGCTGGTAACATCAACCATGATCCGATAGGCCGAATGGTCGGCGTCAGCAAAAGAGAACTCGCCCTTGCCAGCCGATCCGCCTGGAACTGGGTCAAATGTGTGAGTGCCCTCGTCTACCCAACCGATGTCCGTCGATGATAGATTTGTGGGATCCCGGTCATCACAGCACTGTAGCGTCAGGGCTGCTACCAGGTTGCCGCTACCCTGGTTATACTGGTATGTGCCAGTGATCATCTTGTCGGAAGACGGCCTGATAATCTCGGTGTATGCATCTGCACTGACTGTCTCGTTTAATATTGTTCCCATTCTCTATCTCCTCTATGCCAGCTCATGTGACCGGCTCTCATACCTGTCAGCCATCTTCGGGGCTGATTTCGGCGTTGGCTTTTTTCGTTCCTTGCGTTCATTCGCATGCATTTTCTGCACTGTCGCGACAAATTTTGGCTCAAACGATGGATGAAGTGGAGCGCCGACCAATATGCTCAGATGCATCAAGGTGTCATATGGCATCGCTGTGTCAGCCTCAGTGAGCTGTGTGGCTATCTCAGATTTGACCATTTCAAACATCTGTGGGTAGACCGTGCGAAATGTCTCGGCGCCCTCTCTGGATATCTCCCCCTTGGCAAGCTTTTCCATGGCTTGAATTGGGTCCAACCCTTCACGATAGCGCAGGTATTTGGCCATCTGGGAGTCGGAGACACGTTGCCTGGTATCCAGGTGTGCTGTCACGTCCGATGGCCTTAGCGGTGGGTCTGGGCGCTTGGAGCGCATGAATTCGCTTGCTCTTACAGCTGTCTGAGCAAATGCCATGGTCGTATTGGGAGCTATATCTGCAGTGTTCTGAGTGACTCGGCTTATCCTATCCTGTAGGATGACCATGTCTCCCTGGTGTTGCTTGTCTGTCTCCACAGCCTTATCAAACTTATCCTGTAATGATATGTCGTCACCAACAACTGGTACAAACGGGGCTGCTTCCTTGGCGGCCTTGAATGTTACATCTGTACCTTCCTTGGCTGCCTTTTTGCCCTGGTCGATTACGGTCTTGACGTTGTTTCTGATTTTTGTTGCTGCCTTGGCAGTGCTATCTGCAAGAGTGGTCAAGCGTTGCATTGCGTTGGCAGATGCTACTCCAGACACCAGTACTTTTCTGCCAGCTCCCAATACCAAAGGAAGGTCAGCTGTTTCCTTGATGAATGTATCCCAATCCTTCATGTCCTTTGCAAGCGTAGATGCCTCATTCATGCCTTCCTGAACAGTATTGGCATGTTGTTTGAATTCCTCCAATAACTTATATGCTCTGGAGTCTATCCCCTCATGAGTGCCAATTAACTGGTCAAGCAGATCTACCTCTGTTTGTGTGGAGTCTCGCAGCGTCCTGGATACCTCTTCAAGGTCAGAGTCCGCTGTCTTGACGCCCTGCAATATTCTCTTGTATGACGCGCGTTTTACCTCTCTGAAATTGCCTGGAAGAGTGCCTATAGACTCATTCAGCCAAGCATTTCTTGATCTGGATAGCGTCAAGTCTGCTTTCCATGCTCGGTTATCTGCAATCTGTTTGGCTGCAGCTCCCTCTCCCCACATGGTAGGATCTTCCAGGTCAAACCGGATACGGTCCGCCATATCCTCCAGCTCGTCTGTTATAACCTCAGATGCCAGATCTGGAGACCTGTAGTGTTTTTTTACAACCTTGTCGATTCGCCGCTTGACGTCATCCACCAGTCCCATGACAGCGCCGCCTGCTGTTGCTGGGTCTGGATCTTTGACCAGCTCCCTGATTTTCTGCAGATGTTGCCCCTCGCCCCTTACACGTTTTACAAGCTTATCCAACATGTTTATGCTGCGCCGGTCATACTTGTCCTTTGACGCTATCATCGTATCCAGGTCTCGCAGAGTGGCTTCCACTACAGACTCACCCCATTTGACAGTCGCCGCCACTGGTGCCGGTGGATTTGCCGCCATCTCTTTCTGGAAACGCCTGATCTTGCCCTCCATGGTGATCATGTCGTCAACCTGGTAGCGGATCTTGTTCATCTCGGTTCTGGCCTTTGTTATCGTCTCCGCTATTTGCTCCTGCTTGTTTGACCCCTGGACATAATTGGATTGTTGACGACGTTTTTTATTCCACATCTCTTTCCACTGCTTAGGCTGTGGCTGTTCTTCGATCATGACATCGACCTTTGACGCAATGTCGCTGGTTATCTCGCCCTCAGCCTTGGCGGCCGCGTATGCCTCTGAGACGGCATCTGTGCTCTGCCTGACCTGCTTGCCACGGGCGATGTTTGCGGCCTTCATCAGCCCCTTGCCAATGGCTCCAGTAGCCAAAGTAAACGCCGCAGCCGCACTACCTCCCAGGACAGCATTGCCTTGCATCTGTGCCATGAGAAGCTCACCGGCCAATTCTGGATCACCCATATGGGCGGCCTCTGTCAGAGCCTCTCCAGCGCCATATAGCGCCGCCTCTCCAGCTCCCACAGCGCCAGCAGCTACACTACGGGCAAGTAGCCCAGGAGTGGTCTGCCCTGCCAGCTTACCCAGTCCTGTAGCGATTACGGGCTCAATTGCGCGCCCTGCCTGGGTCACCAGACCAGTCGGACTATATTTGAGTGCAGCCTTACCACCAGACTTCACCAGCTCCCTCAAACCAACCTGTGCGAGCTGTTCGCCGGCCTCTTTCACGCCTGCCTTGCCAATGAGTTGAGCCAGCCCCGTCTGGCCTCCTGATGCCAATGCCGGGATGACAAACCCGCCTATTTCTCCCGTCGCCCTCGCCACAGGATTGCGTCTGGCCTCCTCTCGCAAGCGTTCTGGACTGGCACCCATCTCGATGGCAAGGGGCTCATACGTGCCCATCATCGCGCTCTGAGCAAATCCCTCAGCAAGAGCCCTGGCAGATGAGCCAATCCCACCGTACTGGGCTTCCAACTTGCCCTCGTGTGCCTCTGCCTGACTGGCTATTCGATATCCATGGGCAAATGCCTCGCCAGACTCGACTATATCTCGCGGCAATGAAACAACGCGGCCTTGACGGTTGACAACAACAACCCTGCTATTGTCATCTNNGTTGGGTCCTGGTCGGATCTTGCCGGCGTTCATATTGGGGTATTGTTGACGGGTCGACTGGAAATACAAGGTTATTCTTTTTAGCCTGTATCTCCTGCATAAGATTGTCTTTCATCTGCTCAATGTCTGCGCTGGCGAAGAAATTGGTAAGATCCTGTGGGTCAGTAATAGCGATCATGCGCTCTTCATTCTCCGTCAATGACGATCCCATGTTGCGCTTTACCTTCTCTACCAGTGTCATCTCCTTGGCTATCCGCATAACTTTCTTTCTTTTATTTGGGTCGGTGAAATTTGTTTTATCGCGCCTATACTCCATCATCTTGTCATATGCAGCAAATAGCCTCTCTGCAGACTCCCCAAAGTCCAGTAATTTACGGACGTTTGGCTCTCCACCCCTGGCATTGCCCTGTAAAAACGGAATGAATGTCTTGGCATCATACTCTTGAGCACCCATGGCTTGCGGCAATGTTATACCCTTTGTGTAGACCATTTTTTCGGTTTGTGTCGTCTGTCGTTTGAATTGTCCGTGCAGTTTTTCCAGATGTGCGGCCTTGGCGTCGTTCAATTGCGCTCTTAATGTCTGTAACCTCTGAAACATCATTTCGGTTTTGGCGTTTTGCTCCAATATCCCGATCTGTTTGTCTACCTGGTCTAGAGCTGTCACATAATACATCTCATCTGCGTTGCGCTCATCGTCGTATTTGTCCTTGATCAACGAGTATCCGCCTCTCAAGTCCTGTAATCTCGCTCGTTTGGTGGCAATTTGGCTTTTTTGAATCTCCAAGTCGTTCTGGATGGCTCGATCGATGATTTGTAGCGCCTGATTCTGGCCTCCCTTGGCGGTTGATGCGAAAGCACCCAAAGCAATACCAATACCGGCAAGAATTTTTGAGCCTGTATCCTTTTTTGCCCAATAATCCTCTATTTGCATTGTACCTAGCTCGCTCTGGAGAGTCTCCGCCTCATTCAATTTGGCTCGCAAGTCGGCTTGTCTACGATCGTTTAGATCATCCATCCTGACACGTCGATCCTCAAGGATTTGCATGCGCATTTCTTGCGCCTTGATAGCGTCATCCATCTGCAATACTTTGAGCTGCTCCTCATCTATCTGTGCCTGGCCCACCTCCTCCATGGTTCCCAGTCGTTGTTCTGTTGCCAACATGGATTCCTGGGTCGGACCAGTGGTAACAGTGGTTTTTGGGCCCTGGACAAGCTGTCTACCTGGAGGAGACACATATTGCACTCTACCTGGACTTGCTTGCGGTCCTGCTTGCGCTGGAGTCCTGACCTGTAGCTGGGTAGTTGGCTTGACTGGTGTCTCGGGTTGCGCCGGTTGCGCGGTCGGTTGTGGCGACATGCTCAATATGCGTCTCGCCTCTTGCTGCTCTTGTGGCGTGCCAGACTGAGCTTTCTGCTCGAAGTACGTCCTGGGGACATCTACACCCTTAATGCGGATCATTGCTGGATTTGGGGATGTCTGAAGCCTCACAACGCCTGGATCCTGTCGCAATGGGCTTGTCCACTCGCCTATCTGTTTCCCGATCATCGCAGAGGCTGATGGTCTTACCGTCGGTTGTAATCTCTCATCTGCCATCGTTATCTCCTATTCTTTTTTTTCCCCGGATGTGGCACCAGATGAAAAAAGTGTCCCCACAGCTTCCACTGGTGGCGCAAAAGTCTCGAACATATCTCCTAACACCTCATACCATTCAGGCTCTCTTGCCTCTATATCACGCTCCTGCATGCGCTCCTGGGACTCGATTTGTTGCTCCGTGCGATACACATCAGCACCAATTCCTGCCAATCCAAGGTCAGCCCGTATTTGCTCGGCATCGACTCCAAGTATACTGGCAATCATCTGCACCCTGGCATTGGTGTCCAGCCCCCTGGTTTTCAGCTCGGCATCAAGATTGGCTATTTTTGTCCTATAATCCAAATCCTGTGCTGCCATTCCAGTCTCGACACGTGCACCCTCGCCAAACATGCCAGCCTCTTGAGCAAATCCCGCCTCCATGGCACCCATGGTGTTCTGTTGCTGCGCGTTGAATATTGCAACCTCATTGATCGCCTGTTGATTATTGGCTGCAGCCTGCTGTAAAAACGTGGCATTGGTGGCATTGGCCTCTTGCTGTAGTCTGGCATTGAGTTGCAAGGCCTCCTGGGTAAATCCAGCTTGCGCCAGTGCTCTGGCCTGAGCAAGGTCCGCCATGAACTGGTCTTGAGTACGAGCCTGACCAGCGCCAGCCAAAAATCCCTGTCTGGCTTGCGCCATTTCTTGCGCCCTCAGCATTGCCGCTTGACGTATTCCCTGTTGTTGCATTGCGGCGCCTTGTTGGGCGGCCAACCGTTGCGCCCTCATCTGCGCGCCAGCTCCGCCACGGGCCGCATTAGCCGCCGCCTGCTGAGCCTGAATGGCCTCATCTATACCCATCTGCATCTGGATTTCTGCCGCGCTGGGAGCCTGCCCAAGTGCCGCACCGCGCATCAATCCGAGTGCCTCCATCTGTTGCATCTGACCAGCCTGTTCAGCCTCTAACCATGGATCTATCATGCCGGTATCTATCTGGGCTCCCATGGTCTGGGCTGCCTGCATCTGAGCAGGTCCCATCATACGAGCACCGGCAAGTGTTACCGGTGGAGCCTCTGCTCCGTAAAACTCTTGCTCGTAAACATACGGATCCACAGCATCCATCTGAGGAGCTTCCATCGGTGGCCCCAGTGCAATGTCCCTCACAACGTCTTGCAAGGGACGTTGGACCGTAGGCTCATTGCGCGGATCCGTCTCCAGTAACTCGATGTCTTGCTGAATGGTAGCCCTCTCATCAGTCAATGTCTTGACGCTCTTGACGAAATCCTGGTACAACCCCGTCGGCACATCGCCGATGTCTATTTCTGTGATGTCTTTGCCTTCTTTAAGGCCATTCATTATTTTCGGGACCAGATTATCCCTGACCTTGGTGTATAGCTCATCACGTTTTTTCTGACCTATATCTCTCCACTTACCGCCATACATCGCAGTCATGTAGTCAGCGACAAGTCTGTCTATTAGCTGTACTATCTCAGCGTCGATCTCTTGCTGGCGTGCTCTGGCATCGCCCAACTTTTGCTGCCCTGGATGCTCATATGTAACAGACGGTTGCTTGGCTGGATGCAATACCTCATCTGGCACCCATACCATGTCGTCAGGATCTATCGTCGATAAGTCTGGTACCATTCCCATAATAATCTCCTATTAAGACGGGCTCCATGTCGTCGAATGAGTGTTTTTGTATCGGTGTCCGCCTGGTTTCACGCCGTAAACAAGTGACAATCCGGTAAATTTGGCACATGCATTGGCAGTACCTTCCGAATCGGTCAGTATGGTGAACCGTATAGCTTGGCAATTCTGTTTTGGGATACCAATTTTAAATTGGTATACGTCAGAATTTGCCGCAGTTTCCGTGTTGGTTATATGCACACCATCTTTGGATACTACATTCCCGGAATCGTCATAGTCATATTCAATTGTGATATATATATGATGCGCACCAACATACTCACCAAGCAGCCACAGTTTATATATCCGGCTATACCCCTGCAGCCCATTGAGCTTGATCCAGTTGGTTTGGAATGACTGGTTTATATCATATATCGCTACGCTGTCATAATAATCCGTGGCACTCTGGTATAGTAGTCTGTCATCAGTGCCAGCGCTCTTGAGGATATGATGGACATCGCTCCACACTATAGCATCTACTGGAGTTGCCGAGTCTGTTATGCGGATCTTATGCCGATACCACTGATTGAGACGGTAATCATAGTCCAGGCACCTTGCGTAACTAGATGACTCCTGTCCGNNCTTGGGCATGTGATGAGCACCTACCCAGGTCGTGTCGTAATAGCCTGCTACATCTCTGCCGACATCAACAACCTGCATTGATCTGTCAAGTAGTTTGATGCCGTCAGACGCCATAAACATGATGCCCATGGGCATTTTGCAGATGGCTCTGCGATTGTCCGGGTCCAGTCCTATCTGAGCTACCTGCCTGGGCAGTGTAAACGTACCGCCTTGACCTAGATCGTTGGGTCCATCGCCGTAAACCACGCCGATCTTGTCTTCCCAGAACACAACAAGGTTTTCGTCCATCGAGACAAGCCAGATTGGTCTATTTTGCTGGTGACCAGTCGGTATCCTGAACTCGGTGCTGAATGCCGGCCCCTCGCCCTGGATAAACTCTTTTGAGTGACATATGTCGCCGGTTTCTACATCAACTACCCATAGCCTGTTTTTGTGGACTGCAGCGCACTCACATGGAGGCCATGGATCATTTTCCAAAACCCCACCTGTGGTATACAGTAACTCATTGTCGGTTATGTCCGAGTCTGCCTCGATGTCAGATATTGATATAGACACGTTTTCGCAATCTATCTTAAGCGAATCCAGATATTGTTGACTGGTCCTATAATGTACAGTCCCATCTCCTTCAGTGCGATATAACGCAACATAACCGAATACGCCGCCGCTGTTGCCCTCTTCTAGCTGAAAATTCCATCTATCTGCACACGTTCTTACAACTATAGTACAACCTTGACCGTCACCATCAAATGTTATTGTACTTGCAGTGCTAGGTGCAGACCTATGAATCTGACCATATCGATCAATGTATTCATAGATTGCAATGTAGCTGTATGTGGTGCTGGGGGTCATTCCACCTGAGCCGTCTTGAGTTAGCGATATAATTGAAGGGGGGGTAATAAATCCCAATGGGACTGGGTATAGACCGTCCCACCACATCGGCCTCCCACCAGTCAACATCAAGCCATTCTGGCATTCTGCAAAATTGTAAAGTTTGTTTTTGTCCTCACTGTACTTTGCTATTGCTAACCCGGAATAATTGTATGTTATCCCAGAGTCTCGAACAACCTTGTACATGCGAGGATACGCGAAATATACGTCTCCGCTGGCACTGGCATTGCTGACCCCACATACATCATTTTGAAACGTCCAATAAGCGCTCCCATCATCATAGTCAGGAGCAGCTTGGTTTATGCCGACTCTACCAGAGATCAACATCACGTCGTCTCCACTGTCATACTCGGCTATTTGAAGCACTGGACTAAGTTGAGACGATGTAATTACTCCAAACCTGATGGTGTCTGAATAAGTGTCTTGTGTTTTGGTTGCCAGCCCAAAATGGTGAAACGTGTCTTCCAACGTCTCACTGCATGTAGCAAATGGTACTGTGTAAATGTTTATGGCTTGATCGTCCACATCTGATCCTGAGATGTCCCTCTCCAATACAAGACCAAAATGTGTTGCAGATGTTGGAAATCCTATAGCTCTAACGCAATCAGTGATTGATATTGTCCCTGTAACGTCCTGTGAGCCGTCTGTGCTGTCAACGTTGTTGAGCCTGACATCTGTGCTGTCTGCTGTAACAACCAATAACACGTCATCATCTGGATGCTTTGTGATGCTTACAACGTCATAATCAGTAGTGCCGCTCGCCATGGACACCGAATAATCAGCCACCCCGTCTTCCCCGCATCTAACTACACGTACTTGATTGGATGTTGTAGATTGCCCTGCAACATAAGCAAAATTGCCATCATAACAGACGTCAAATGACATCAGTGTCGCAAAAGTAGCCGCGCCGTCAAAATTGCCATAAGTTGCCAAGCTTGACCACCCAGTGTCAACCCCACCAAAAGAATAATTGTCGATGTTGTTGGACGAATCTTGACGGAAAAAAGCCATAACAGTGCTTCCTACCACAGCCAATTTTGGCGCTGATGCCAACCCCACAACCAATCGGTCTAATCTTACTATAGTTCGGTTGGTAAGGTTATAGGTAAGCACATATGGAACACCATCAAAAGTATCATCTGTATATCCTACAAACCCAATAAATAAATAATCCCCTTGTTGTACAAGGTCTATGCATCGCTGTGACCATCGCGGATGTGAAAATATCATCCATGTCTCAATGTCTATCCCATTGGGGATTTTTTCATACCCCGCCCAGTCTGCACCTGAGTCGTCGTATTCAAGTATTCTATCTTCCTCGATAGAAACTTTACGCCCAAATCTGGACGCCAAGGCAATTGGTACGACAGTACTAGATGATAGATCCGTCAATCCATGGGCAAGATAACCCGTCCTCATCTCCAGAGCGCCAAACTCGTTGATCTCGCAGTTCTCCATATCGATCAACTTGGGTGACTCGATGATCTTGCTCTCTCGCCCAGAGTCTATACCGGCGGCGCCTAAAGGTATGTCAATGTACTGTTTTTGCAATGGCATCAGAACACCCAAATATCAACGGTTACAGCTGCACTGGCGTACAAGGTAAGTGTCTTGCTATCGCTGTCCACCTTGTGGATATGTGCTGCAGCGTTCTGGTCGGTCACTATCCAGCCCCGTAGAGCCCTACCGAGCTTGTGATTGATAGCTGTGTTGGTTGTCGCCGGTATCGCCTCTCCCTCGATAAGCCTGCCATCCAGGATTTGCAGTGCCTCAAGGCGCCGACCACCGTCCTCAATAACTTCTTTTGTACGACGAAAATGCCCCTCAATTTGCGGGTTAATCTGGCATAATGGCTTCTGGAAGTCTGAAATACGGAATCATCGGTATCTGTAATCCTGGTTTTCGCGATATGACGCGCCGTAGGCATCTCGTACCTTGGGGGCCTCAGTCACAGTCCTATTACTGACCATGCTGCTGATCATCTGCCAGATCTCTTGCCGTTCCATCATCAGAGCCCTGGGATCCTCCTCCTGGTCATTCTTGATCTTGATCGACGTATCCAATACAACCCATTCTTCCCATCCCCATTCGCTCATTACGTTGTGGTTGGATGTCCCTGATGTCATGTCTGCTAATCGAGTACTCGTCCCTGACACGTTGGCAAACGGCAATTGAGGGATGTAATGCACTGTCACGGTATACGTGGCCGTCGGCGTCGGCATGAATATCACCTGGACGCCGGTGAACGTTGACGCAAATCCCATGAGCATGTGAGTCGGACGGTTGAATGAGTCCAGCCCCCATCCCTGGTTGGTAACCTCGGTGTCCAGGTCGTCGATGTCTCCCTTGGCGATATTGATACGCACGCCGTCAAGAGTGACACGAAAAGCCAAAGGTTGGAAACAATCGTTAGGCAGGTCATATGCTGACGTGCCACTGGTAGTGGATATCGTCCCTGATTTGTAGAGATAGTTGGCATCTGGGTGCTCAGCGATGATCTTGCCGGTCAGCTTGTAGCCACTCTCATTGAGATATCTTGTTATGTCTGCATCAGTCCTGAATTGGCTGGACTCCAATCCAGACCTGTTGCGGACATCAGCAACCATCTCGACTATTGATCTATCCCTAAGTGCCATCGTCGTCCATGCCTCTTATATCGATGTAGTCGTCAAGTGCCGCCATAAACTCGTCAACATCGTCTGATTTCATCGCTTCCTTGAGTCGAGTAGCAGCAGCCCTTTTTAAGGGAGGGCGATCCTCCCCGGCCTCGATGCCGAGAAGGACCGCTAAGGTTTGTACCGCCTCATTGTTTGGCATTAGGATGATATCCCTGATCCGTCCACAATGGGAGCGTACTGCATATGTAGACTCACGTCGATCCATGAGTCGGCATCTGCAGCAATGTCAGCAAGAGCTGTGGTGTCTGACGCTTCCGTGAACGTGTAGACCACGAAGGTACCATTGGTTAGGTCAATGGCGCCGCCCCTTGCTTGTGAGAGAGCCCCAGAACCCATCCTGAGCCCCACACTTGCGTGCAATAGACCAGTAAGGTTTTTGAACTCCGTCTTGAACGTGATGGTGTATGTGCCAGTCGCCGTGTGAGCTACCGAGCTTATCCAGTTTGCCCGGATCTGTGCTGCAGTACATGCGCTGGCACCGTTCGGTCTGAAGGACCCATTGAGTACCGTAATACTCTTGTGGGTAGTCTCCAGTGGTTGTCGGTCAAAATCGAAAGCCATGTCAGCCTCCTATATCGCAATGCGAGTGTTTTTGCCTGGCGCCCTGCAACCGAGATTCATTCTGGATTTAAGCTCAATGAGCCAGTCATCCGATGATCCTCGGCGTACAGTCAGACCGTCGTCATCGATGATGTTGACGACCGGACCAACAGATGCCAGTACCCAGGTGGACATATCCAGTAGATACATCGCATTGGGCGGGCATCCTGGGTCTGCGATCACCTTGACCTCTCCGGCCTCAGTAGCCACCATGATTGCAGCATAGCCAACCGTGGCATCCATGCCGTTTGGTGACACCTTGGTAATCCGGTTTTCGCGAGCAGCGCCGATTGACGTTGCCAGCTTAGCCCATGTATTCGTGTTACAGAAACAGACTTCTGGCTCCGCATCCAGCAAGCTAGCCTCTGCAGTCGCTTTCATAATCGCGACTTCCAACGGCATGCCCGTGCCGGTATAGCGGTGCCCTCCTAATCGCACCGTATCGACCGACCTATCGACGCCGTAAAACGCTGTGGCTCCCGGAGCGCTCGAGGGCACCCACGAATCCAGACCAGCCAAGCCAGTCCCGAAATCACCAGCCTGGAAGAGGTAATCAGTGTTACCCATACCAGAGATGGTGGTCTTCCAGTTGGTGCTGGCAGTCAGTACGCCGGTAGACCGATTGATGGCAGTAAGTGTAACAGTGTCGCCACTGTCCCTCAGCGAGGAGCTGGTCCCGTCAGTGGATGCCGCTGCGATAGACTGGCCAACCTCGAAGTTGATCACGTCTTCCTTGTTAGCCAAGGTCGCCGTGGTCAGTGTGACTGCACTACACTGGCCTCTGGTGGCGCCGGTGTTCTTGTACAGCTTGAGCCTGATGTCTTTTCGCAGAGTAGCGATAGCTGCCATCATCTCATGGTCAATCGCGTCATACAGTGCGTTGTCGTTGCCCCTGGTATCGTTGACGGTGTTGCCATCGATCTTTGCCAGCATGTAGTTGGACACGTAGGTAAGATCAAATCCGACCGTGGTGGAACCAGTTGCATTGGTTTTCGCCGTAGCGTACGTGTGCGACCGTCCCTGGGGGCCAGTCTGCAGGATTGGTACATGGTAGTACTTGCCGCCAAGAGTCTCATCCTTGCTGACGAGCCCCAAAAACGGCGCCTTGACAACCAACGATTGCATAATGGCGTCTGGTTTACACCATCTTTCTTTCATGTATGCCAAAAATTTGGCTCTTGTGAGTGTCATTTTCTAATCTCCATTGTCACCATCCCCGCTGCTCGCGAGCTTCCTCCTCTCGTTGTGCAGCCTGGGCGGCAACCTTTGCGGCATGATTACGCAACGCTACCATGTCGCCCTTGGCATATGCGGCCTTGTGGTCAAATGGTGTCTCTGGCGTCGCGCTCATGTCGTTTGTCAATGTTACTGATGTTTGTTGTGGTTGTATTGGTTGACCTGACAATGGGGATTTCGCTGCGCGGTCATCTGTTATTCGCTCTTCCTTTTTCGCCTGTCGCTTGACGTATCCCATCTCTTTCAGATGGTCGTCCAGCAACCCACGCTCGGCGAATGTTTTTGTCTTGGCGACCACAGCGTCACGGAATCGCGACTCCACCATTGCGGCCACTGCATGCTCATCCGGGAATGCCGATGATGGCGGATTGGGGCCAAGTGCCTCCACTTGACGATTGAACTCGGCAATAACGGCATCATGTCTGCCTAATGCGTGTAGATACGGATATTTATCTTGGTTGTCCGATACCAGTTTACGTGTGTATTCCTGCACTGCAGCCTGTTTGCGGGCCTCTTCAGCCTTTTGCTGTTGCTCTATCGCTAGCTGATTCTGTTGCTGTAGGGCCTGTACCTGTTGCTCCAATGCCCTTATTTGACGCTGTTCCTCCGTTGGTTGGTCTTGCTCGGCGCCAACTACGTCTTGAGTCAACGTCATATATGATACTCCTCTATCTTCTAATGCTTTGAGTCGCTGACTGGGGTCAGATAGAGCACTCTGGAAAGCCTTGTACTCCTCGATCATGGGTTTAAGCTGGTCCAGCTCTTGCCGCATGACCCTGAGATCCTTCTCCTTTTTAGCGTACTTTATTGCCAGCTCGTCATGTCTACCCTGCCAGTTGACTTCATCGGCCTCCTTGGTTTCCTTAGCCTCTGTAAGCTGGCTTTGTAGGTTGCTAAGCTCTTGCTCCTTGAGTTCAGCCTCCATGCCGGCCTTTTCGGCCTCAGCTCTCAGTTTTTGGTCTGATTCCATCCGTGCTTCTGGGTATGTTTGCTCTGTCATTGTCTACCCTGGTGGTTGCGGCGGTGGGACTGGTCCGCCTGGTGGTTGCTGTCCCGGTCCTGGGCCTGGTCTCATTGCTTGACCAGCCTGTAACATCCGCGCTGCTCCCATGGGGCCTCCACCTCCTCCAGGCAATTGCCTTGTCATGCCTGTCAATGCCGGTGTCATGCCCGCTGCGAGCTGTTGCATCTCGTTGGCGCCTTGCATGGCTTGCTCTTGCCAGTGCTTGACGTCGTCTATGTACTGCAGCAATAGCTCCAATCGCTCTGTCGGAGCATTGCGTAACCTGTATTTGTTGTATGATTGTGTCGCCAGCTTAATCGCTAGATCAAGGTCGTCAGTCGGCTCTGGGAATACGTATACTCCCTCCTCGATTATACTCTCTATGCTGTCCAGGATGATTTCGTAACTCGCAAGATCCAGGTTCTTATAGGCTTCGAGATCAGGGAAATCGAGTAGCGCTTTGGCCTCCTGCTGATTGATGAAGCCCGCCTGGTACCAATCTTGTACCGTTTGAATGCGGCCTGGTGTTGAGTCTGGTAGGCTACTGGCTGACTGCACCTCCAACCTGTATTCTGTCTCATCTAGCGCCACCTCTTTCCAGTCGATATCCTCCAATAGAGTTTTGGTCCTGGTCTTGCTCTTGGCTTTGATGGGCTTCAAGTCGCCATTTTCCGCCATGGAGCGCAGTTCATGGATGACCAGCTTTGCCGTATCGATGGCGAACTGCTCGAACTCCTGGATTTTGATGCGGAATCGCTTGCTACCCTGGTCATTGAGTTCCCTCAGCGCTACCGCCGCCTCGATGCCCGGTGGTTTCTCGCCACTGAGCTGCATGCGGTTGACGCCAACCTGGCTGAACGCCGACTTGATCGTGTTCTCTCGCTCTTGCCACCACTCCGATGGCACCGCGTTGGCAGTCCACAAGAACGGCCGCTCACCAGTCGACGCTATCTGAAGTATGGTCCGGGGATCGTTGTCAATGTGGGTCAGATTGGTGTTGCTGCCCCGTGGTACTACCAGGGTGCTCCTGGAGTTGGCGTGCATCATATCACGGATGCGCGTGTCGATGTAGTTCAGCGTCCGCTGGTGGATACGGAGCTCCTCGACAATGCCCATACCGTAGTAACCTGCCTGGCGTGTCTCCCATCGATAGACTGAGAATGGGAAGTGATCCCGAGTCCATGGCTCCGATAATAGGACGCCATTCTTGACGCAGATTACCCGTCTACCCCCCTGGCCTTTACTGTTGGGGAGATGCCATGCCTCCATAACCAGAGCCTGCTCGGTGGTGCTGTCATGCCCGAGCCACTGGAATAGCTGCAGCCCGAGGTCAGTGTCAGTGCTGGACTCGATTTCCCATACCTTCTTGGGATAGAGTTCCTTCAGCACGTATTTGTCGACCAGCTTGACCTGGTATAAATTTGCAGGGGTACCGTAATATCCCTCTCGGACATCAACCAACAGCTCCCCAGGGAAAACACGCTCTATGTGTACTTTTCCGTTTTTACCATAAACCTTCAATGCTCCGATACTGCAAACCGATGCATCGACAAAGGCCTGACTGGATAGTTTGTGATACTTCTGGTCGTAGAAGACCGCATTGACCGCCTGCTCGCACTTCTGGGCTTTGCGTGCCAGAGTCCAGTTGGCGTCGTTGGTCTGGAATTTGGGCTTGGGTCTGGTGGCTCCGATGTGTGCCTGAGCTGTATTGACTACCGCCCTGCACAAATTGAAGGACAACTTGTCTGGATCATAGCGGTTTGTGTAGTAGCCAGAGGTGGCCTCCCCACGCCCGTAGATGTCACGCTGACCGTACATCCGCAAGAACAGCTCATCGTCCGAGCGTCTTAGGGAGTGTTGGTCAGCACATTGGCGCACCGACTTAGTGATTAACTCAGCCGCGCGCTCTTGATTGGTATACCAAAATTCAGTCGTCAATGTGAGCGAGGTCCAGACTTCTCAGCACCTCGCTCTGATGCCTGTTATCATTATTCATACCGTCCACTCCTTGCCGCGGTCGCTCTGTATCGACGATACTAGGTTCGATTTCAACTGTATCATATTTTTTTACAGTTGACAAATTCTGGATTGGAACGGTCGGGTCAGTGTACGCGTACGGTATCACGAGTGAATCATCACATTCATCATCGTCATAAAACTCAATGGTGATATCACCCACTGTTACACGTGCAACACCGCATTCTCGTAATGCTGGCAACGCATCGAGGAGCTGTTTCAAGTTGCTGGTAGCCATATCAATACCTCTTTTTGCGGCCTTTGCCTTTTTTCTTACATCCCATGTCATCCTCCTTTAAGGTCGTCTAACCACTGTGCACACTCTTCTAACCAGACGAGCCTGACCAGTCTCCCACACTTCTGACACAGCCAACCATTGTCGGTCAGCGCTGGCCTGTTTGGGTGCGGAACTAAACAGCGACAATCGCCTGGTCTGCGTCTAGGTCCGATACTCATACGCTATCGTAATTACTGGGTTTTCTCTTGGGCAGGTGCCTCCGTGGGTCCGCTGCTTTCTTGGCTGCTACCTGATTGGTCCGCTTCTTCCCTCCGCCTGATGGTGCTTTTTTCATTATCCTTGTCCTTTCTGTGATAGTCACTGAGTTGATCATGCTATGAGTCATGATCTTTGTGCATCCTGGTTAGTGATTTTATCGCATTTGATACTGATCTAGCCTATCCAAACGCTCTGTTACAGTCTTCTCTAGTGCCTCGTGGTCCTTGCGGTAATCTACTACTGTACTCGCCAACCGTTGGATCTGTTGCTCCAAGTGGTTCGACGTGTGCCGTATCACGTCGAATACACTGCTGTACCTCTCCAGTGTTGTCAGTACTTGAATTAATCGCTGTATCATTTTTGCTCCTCCAGCAGCTTTTCCAGCTCATTGACCTTTTTGCTCAACCGTCTTGTTGCTCTATTGATCGTCGTGTAGACCTTACGGATCTCTTCTCTTATTTCCTCATTTGCATCAATTAACGGGCTGATCTGCTCTCCCAACCATTCCTGCTCTTCCTCGACGTCTGCAACCTTTTCTGATGCAGCCTTCGCATATGCATCGACTTTTGCCTCTAACTTCTGCGATGTCTCTTCTATTTTCTCGATCCTGTCCTCTATGTATCTCATTTGCTCTCCTTATTCGCTAGTACATGTCGTCAACTTCTCCCCAGTGTGGCTGGGGTATTTCGTGGTCGTCATCCTCCCGATCTACCCACGGTGGCAGACCATCAATCTCTCTCTGCTTGGGCTCCAACTGGCACAAATAAGCGGGCGTCTCCTTGTACCCATACATCACAGCGTCCGCCTCGTGATCGTCCTGGCCCTCTGCTATGTCCTCATGTAGGTCGTCCCATACCAGGGAAAGCCACTCCTGGTGTAGTGTGGTGTTGCCCTCGTTACTGAGGATCTTGCCGGTCAGGAGGGCATTGGCGACATACTCGATGCTACCCCTCTTATCGCGCTTGTTTGCCGCACGTATTGGGATACGGTAGCGCTGCTCGAACTGTGCTGCATAGGCCTTTCCCAGGCCGCCCAGGTCGCCAATTATGATGTCAGGTGACCACTCATCTACTAACTTGGCGGTCTGGCTGGCAACGTCATCTGGAGTCTGTCCCGCACGTTTAAACGAGCGCAGCACGTAAACCACGTCACCGTACTTGGGGTATCCCATCACCGCCCAAGCAGTCGAGTGAACGAACCCGAAATCCATTGCCAGGACGATTGTCCAGCTCTTATCTGGAGTCACGTCCTTATATATGTTGCGTGAAGCATCAAATGGATACACGAGCCTGGACTCGTCTCTGATCCACTCCCGATAGTACTCTCGCCTCAGTATGGGGTTGTTGTCGTCCCAGCCCCGCTTTTCCTTGACGCGCTCTATAAAGGTCTCAAACGGCACTGCCAGATGGGGATTGTCCTTGGCTGTCCAGGAGTGTACCGACCAGCCTTTGCGCGCGCCAGTGGTCACATCATACCAGAACCCCGTGGGTACCAATCCAGGTGTCCCTGATAGCACCAGGGTGCCATCGAGGTCCATGAGTCCGGGTTCCAGCACGTCCTCTACCAAGTAGCGCAGGTTGAACGGCTTGTGGGACTGGCACTCGTCCACAATAGCAAGGGCTATCTTCTCGGGGCCTCTCGCCTTCTCGATTTCCGGCTCTTTGTCTGATCCCATGATCACAAACTGGGAACCATTGGGATGATATGCCCTCAAGTCAGACTCATGGAAGCTCAGTCCCCACTTGTGTTGGTTGCTCAATGCCTTGAAGGCCCTCCATATTATATCGCGAGCTGCGTTGCGTGTGATCCCTACATATAGGACGAGACACCCAGGCATCGATGCCATGCAGTCAGCAGCATATAGGACCATCCCAAGAGTCTTGCCTGCCCTCCTGCCACAGAAGGCAACCTTGCTACGGCTCTCATCGTCCTGCAGGGCTGCCTGGTGTGGCGTCCGTAGTGATCGTGGCGGTCTGGCTACAGTGCCTTGGAGGGCCCTCTCCTCTTTGTATTTGCGGAGGCCCTCGCGGAATGCTGGTCCCAGGTCAGGCATAACACCTCGAGCCAACGTCATCGGGGTCTGACCCTCTACCGGGGGATTGGGCGGGCAGTGGATGACGCTGGCTACAGATGTCATGCTTAATAGCCAAGCTAATTCGAAATAACTTGGCTTGATATAGATCATCGATGTCAGTCATCGAGTATATCCATCACTCTCTCCAGGGTGTCTGCATCGAGTCCCTGTGCGAGCTTTTTGATCACCTTTTCGATCTCCTGCTCCAGACGGATGTTGTCTCCCCAGGTCTCTTTGTCCGACGAGGCCAGGATGGTCTTGGATGCCTGGACATCTCCACGGGCTGCCTTGTCTCTCAGCGCTCCTATGACGGGTGACTTGTAATGCGCTCTGGACTCCTCTGTCGCAAGCCAGAATCTGGCCTCCTGGGTCATGTCGTTGGCCTTGTAGTCCTGCTTGCCCTTGGTTCGCCACTTGTAGTAGGTCCCATTGGATATCCCACTGAGCTGGCATGCTGTGCGGATGTCGTAACACTTGAGGTACCCTACCATTGCATCATGGATGGCATCGTTGAGCATAAACTCGCCTTTTTTGGTCATGCAATTGCCTCCAGATCGTAATTATTGTCGCGCAAGTTGCATACTGTTAACATAAATTTACCATATTTCTGCGTGATCTGTCCACCTTACACCTCCTTACATCTTTAATTTTTCTTGGATTTGTGGTATTTTTTCAGTCGGGATTAAGTCTTGAGAGGGAACGGGTCTTGGCTCTTTGGTTGCGGGTTGCATTGCGGGCATACGTAGTGGTCGTGTTTTCGGAAGCGTTTACCTCCACACTTGGGGCAATTGAACAGGAGATCGTTGTTCATGGGGGCCATACCTGGTAGACGCATGTGCATTGCTGTATATGCGTTGCCTAGTCCAGACTCCATGATGAGTGTCATGTAGCCTATTAGGCGGTCTCCGCTGGCGCCGTCTATCTCTCCGTGCTCCATTGCTGCTACATGCAGCCTGGTGAGCAGGTCGAATATCTCGACATAGCGCTTACCGTCTACCTCAATATAGTCTATGTAGTCCAGAGGCTCCATCCATTCCCTGTCAGCATTGCGTCGCGGAATCGTTTTCGTTCTTTTTCGATTAGCGATTCTGTGTAGCCGGTCTTGCGGCATACAAGCTCTACCAGATTGCAACCCTCGTTGACGGCGCGTTCCAGATGATCGATGTCTTGCATCCTGGCTATTTGCCTTTCAGCAGCATCCAACTCGGCCTGGAGGGTCTTGACCTCCGCCTGTAGCTGTAGCACAGCGTTGATGAGCTTGGGCCTGGAGACGCCGTTGAGTCTCATCTTCTCGTCGTGGATCTGTGCCTGGGAGTGTTCGGTGGGCTCTCTCACTTGGGCCTCACAAACTGGATTGCGGTTATGTTGCTGACTGGCACATAACGCCAGTCAGTCGGGGCGTCTACGTGTCGAATGAATACACCCATTCCCATTATCTCGTCTTTGGCTGGATCGGCTCGGTATACGCCGTCACTCACATTTATCCAGGTCGTCGACGGGTCCAGATCCTTGCTGTTCGGCAATGCTATCGGGTCCCTGAACCATATGTGCTTTATCCTGGTCCTGCCCTCCGCCTTGCTGACCTTTTCTTGCAGTGTCTTTTCCAGATTGTTTTTTGCTTGTCCTGGTGTCCGGTTTCTTTTTGCTGAGATCGCCATATGTCCATCCTTTTTTGTGTAAGTATTCAATGAATTTTATGTTGTAGGTGCCGGCATGGAATACGCCGGGGTCGTCTCCACATACTGACTGTATGAGCTTTTTTGCTATACCGTTTCCGTTGTGGGCATACTTCACGTATACGTAATATAAATGACCTGGGGAGCCGCACGCCCAGCCGAAGTACACATCCTGGTCCTGGTTGTATACCGCCAGCTTGGTTTTTTTATCATTCAGCAGTTTCTCAACTACGGGATGGTGTAGCATGTAAAATTGTCGGCTGGTTATTCCGTCTCTTGATGTTGTGATGCTTTCTGCGCTCTTTAGCCAGTTGTTTATGCAGAACTTGAAGTGCGCCTCACTGTCCATTGGGACGATGTCTATCAAGTCAATCAATGCCATCGTCTTGCTCCGCTGGTTTTACCTGGGACGTCTTGGCCGAGATTACACCATCCTGCAGCAGGATCTCTTTTATTCGTTGCGTGATGTTCTGGTCGGTATTGGTCCGTGACAATGTCTCGAATGCACTGTATAGCATATCCTGCATGAATACTGCGTACACACACAGCGCCTCTATGTCGTCAGCATGTTTGCTATATTTATACCCTGGTTTGCTCTTTAATAAATCCACTATTGCTTTTCTTTGCATTTGCTCTCCTCTCTATTATATCTAGCTCTTCCTCGATATATTGTCGGGCTTCTTTGTACACCTGACTGGCTCGCCCTTCGGTAAATCCGAAGGTCAACCCTATTGATGCCAATGTCTGTCCACCCATGACCATCCTGGATACTACCCTGTGTCTCTCTGGTATACGATCGGTCATGTCCAGAAACATCTGCATACGCTCTTTCTCGTACACTTTCTGATCCAGGTCTGGGCAACGGGGATCCTCGATGGTATCGTGGTTATCATATGCATCCAGGTTGATTAGCTGTGTTGCCAGTAATCCTTCTACCGTTTTTTTTGTGGATTCTCCTTGCTCCTTGCCCTTCTCACTGTCTGATATCATTCGCATCTGAGTGCGTTTGAATACACCATTGTCACGGATAACATCAACAACCTTATTGCTTGTATGCCACTTTAGCCAACCCGCCATGTTGTAAGGTTTTACGTCGTCGACCTTCTTTATCGCGTACCAAATCGCCTCTAACCCAACAGCATATAGATCATCCTTGTCCAAGGCGCCTGTCTTTTTGGCAGCCTCCTGATGCTTCGAGGCTGTCACTCTGGCTATGTAGCTATACTGCTTGATCTGCTGTTCTATATCCATTGGATTCCAATATTTCCTTAGTCATTCGTACAGCTCGGTGGGTTATCTGCGTCGTCCGACAATCCGATATGCACAACACTTTTGAAATGTTCCTATTGCAATCGCCACGGTATGTCATCCCCATGATGACCTTTTCCCTGATGGGTAACTGCTTTATCGCCGACTGTAAAGCTTCGTGGCTTCTCTTGCGATGTAATAGGTCCTCAGCAGATGGTGTAGATTCGTCAGCAATTAATTCATGCTGCTGCAACCATGCAGATTGTTCCGCTACCGTTGACCTCTCATCCAGATATAGCTTTTTCGTGTTGGCTAACATGTGTACTCTCTCCATCTCAGATGGAGACAACATATCCCCGTTTGACCGCTTTTTCAATATCCGCATGTCCGTTGCCTTGATTCCACCACATAACCTAATCGCATCTATAATGTCTTGCCGGACATTTAACTTTACCCAATTGTTTATCCATCCATCTTTACCTTTATGCTTCATTATTGCCTTGTATGCCGCGAACATACCTATGCTCTTTAGATCGTCCTCATCAATCACGTCCGTGTTCAGCGCCACTCTCCGGTACTGCCTGGAGATTGCCGTAACGAACTTCTCGTATTTTATCAATTCTTGCTCTGGATTCATTGTCTCACCCTAAAAAATTTGTTACCTCTCTCGCCCAAATGATGACACACCTCCACCAGACTCGAGTCTGGACCGACGTCGTAATCGGCCCCAAAGTGCATCGCCTCCGGACATGGGTCCGCTATTCGTCCACCCATGAATGCTTGACTAAATTCCCTGAGTTTTTGCCATTCAGCCGGCCGTCCATGAAGAGGAGCTTCAAATGTGCTCGCCCTAATAGCCTTTGAGCGTGGCTGATAGTACGCTGCGCCCCGCCGATCAAACACAGCGCAGTATGCAAGGATAGTCTTATTAAGTGTTCTTTTGCTCTGCTTTGCACGTTTCCTCAGTACATGGGCCATTGCCGCCCACTCTTGGTTGTTTTCGCCAGAATAACTGTCTGTCTCCGCTCTCATGCACCTCGCCAAGTTGAGTGCGGTTGTATCGTCTCCTCGGGCCGCCGTCAAGTACATCAGCCATATACCGGCAATAAGTAAGGCTATCTCCATGTATCTAGTCATTCGTTTTTCAACTTTGTGTCCTGTATTATTTCATTTGATATACGTCTGATAGTCTGTAGCTTTTCAACTATCGAGCCCGATATCATCTCGTAATCCGGCCTAATCTGGCCGTTTATGGTTTGTGTGGTAAATACGAATTCACACTCGGCGTCAAGCTGTTCCATATCGACGCGAAAACCAATCCACTTTGTATAATAAGGTTTAAACTGATAATCCTCATCATCCATATGACTAGTTTCTTCATATACACGCTTTGAGAATTTATCTATATCCCACCCTACCATATTTATACCTTTCCATTCATCGGCGTTTAACCACTTAACAAATGGTTTGCTCAAAAATATCAACATATTTTCCGGCGACACTTCTATATCACCATTTGCATATCCATCGCCAAATATTAATTTTACGCTATGCATTATTCCTCCTCATCACCTAACACCATCTCCAGTTTTATTCTGGCATGATTAAAGCAAGCGTATGCAAGATATAATATTTTCTCTGCAGTCATGCCCGGTGGCATTTCTTCATCATAATTACCTCGTAAATACTTCAACCCCATTACTACAGTGTCGTCCACTTCTTTTAGTATTGATGGTTTAATGTCTTCAGTCATTCTTCCTCCTCAAACGGCAACATCTCTTGCCGTAGTCTTTTGACTGCTATCTCGCAACGGCCCTCATCCATCTCGATGCCGATCGCTTTACGTCCCAACTCCTTTGCCGCAAGTAACGTCGTC
>JABAHP010009224.1_pt1 | contig 23786 bp, 23 predicted proteins | sample 7062081 | NCBI WGS metagenome assembly JABAHP01 (sample SAMN14534357, study PRJNA622989) | marine sediment metagenome | biome: marine biome [ENVO:00000428]; feature: marine pelagic biome [ENVO:01000023]; material: deep marine sediment [ENVO:00002113] | place: India: Gulf of Kutch | collected...
TGCCGTCGGCGCTGGACAACCGGCCGCTGCAGTTCCACGAGTTTGAGGAGCGGGTGTACCAGGTGCTCTATACGTCAGCGACGCCGGGGCCATACGAGCGACAGGTGTCGGCCCAGATCGTGGACCAGATCATCCGGCCCACGGGCTTGGTGGATCCGGAGGTGGTGATCAGGCCGACGAAGGGGCAGATCGATGACCTGATCGGCGAGATCCGCGGGCGGGTGAAGCAGGGGCAGCGAGCGCTTGTGACGACGCTAACGAAGCGGATGTCGGAAGACCTGGCTGACTATTTGGCAGAGCTGGGGATGAAGGTGCACTATTTGCACTCGGAGATCCACACGCTGGAGCGGGTGGAGATCTTGCGCGACCTGCGCTTGGGCGTGTACGACGTGGTGGTGGGCATCAACTTGCTGCGAGAGGGACTCGACCTGCCGGAGGTATCGCTGGTGGCCATCCTGGACGCGGACAAGGAGGGTTTTCTGCGCTCCGATACGGCCCTGATCCAGACGATAGGGCGGGCGGCGCGGCACGTGGAGGGCCAGGTGATCATGTACGCTGATAGGGTCACGGATTCGATGCAGCGGGCCATCGATGAGACCAACCGGCGGCGCGCGGTGCAGCAAGCGTACAACGAGGAGCATGGCATCCAGCCGCAGAGCATTGTGAAAGAGGTGCGAGACCTGACCGAACGGGTGCGGGCCGTGGCGGAGGAGAAGGCCGAGTACCGCGTCGACGGATTGCCCAAGGCGGAGGTGGGCTTTCTGATACAGGAGTTGGAGACACAGATGAAGGAAGCCGCGGCCAATCTTGAGTTTGAGAAGGCGGCCCTTCTGCGAGACCAGATCCTTGAACTGCAGAAACAGCTTGAGGATGACGATGTTCCGGAGTGGGAGCGGATCTGGCAGGAGGGGCATCCCCGGAAGGCCTAGCCAGGACAAGCTACTGGTTGCGATCATCTGATAGATCAAGAGCGGACGATGCCGAGAAAGAAGAATCGTGCAGTGCCTGCGGGACCTGCAGGGCTGGTGACAGCGCTGGTTTTGGTGGTCGTTTGCTTGCTGGGCTGCACCGAAGTTGCAGATCCGGGTGGGTACTCACAGCCTGCACCGGCTGTGGAGGAACCCGCCGCGAGTGGCGGCAAAGCGTACCCAATCTTGGTGTATTTCACCAATCCCGAGTATCCTGACAACCCTGTCGCTGATCGGGATGGTCTGGACAGGACTCTGGCGGCCGACATAGCTCGCGCCCAGTCCACCGTTGATGTGGCGGTCTACCGGTTTGACCTAGAGAGCATAGCCGATGCGCTGGTAGAGGCTCGCGAGGCTGGGGTGCGGGTGCGGCTGGTGATCGAGTCGGACAATGCGGAAGAGCCAGCGGTGGGGCAACTGAAGAGCGCCGGAATCGGGGTTGTCGAGGACGAGCAGCAGTCGCTCATGCATAACAAGTTTGTGATCATTGACGAGTCGATCGTGTGGACCGGCTCGTGGAACCTGACGGAGAGCGGCACCTACCGGAACAATAACAACGCGGTACGGATCGTCTCGGGCTTGCTTGCTGAGAACTATGCGACCGAGTTCGAGGAGATGTTTGAGGGGCGTGAGTTTGGGAAGGCGTCGCCGGCCGATACGCCCCACGCACAAGTGCTCGTCCCCGGTGGAGATGGGGACAAGGATGTTGCGGTTGAGAGCCTGTTCGCGCCCGAGGACCAGGTCACGGAACGGCTGCTGAGTCTCATCCGGGAGGCGGAGGACAGTATCCGTTTCATGGCATTCATTTTCACCGACGATCAACTTGGCAAGGCGATGATAGCTCAGGACGAGGCGGGGCTGTCGGTTCAGGGTGTGTTCGAGGAACGCAATGCGGGCCTAGAGTACAGCGAGTTTGGCCGGATGTACCGCGCGGAGCCGCGCTTGGATGTGCGGTTGGACGGCAACCCGTACCTAATGCACCACAAGGTGATCATCCTGGATGACGAGACGGTGATCCTGGGCTCGTTCAACTTTAGCCGGAGCGCCGACGAGGCGAACGATGAGAATCTGCTGGTCATCCATGATCGGGAGGTCGCATCGCAGTACCTGGCAGAGTTCAAGCGGATCTACAGGGAAGCGTCGGAGGGGCGGGAGTAGGGTAAGCGGGGATCTGGACTCCCCCTCGACTGTGTCGGATCTTGATGGCGGGGATTGCCAAATCCCTGCCGAGCGGATGGTAAGACTGGTGGTTGATCGGAGGCCGGGCTCCCAAAGGGCCCGGCCTTTGGCATCTCGGAATTAGGCGTAGTGGGTGATGCCCAGCCTTTCGAGTCGCTGGCGTGTGGGGATGCCGTTGGCGTCCCAACCACGGGCAGCGTAGTAGTCGTCCAGGAGGCGGTCAAGCTCGAATGTTTCGCCCCTGATTGGCCCGGAGGGCATTGGCTCGACCATGCGCTGGGCCAAGGTGTCGTCGGCGCGGGCAAAGCCGGCCTTGGTTAGGAAGAGGCGCTCCAGGTTGTACACCCGCTCGGCGGCCTGCAGCAGGCTTTCGGGAGTGTAATCCGATCCAGTGGCGTGGTTAATCATCTCGCAAACGCGGGTGGGGATATAGCCGCCTGCCGTGTCGAGGGTGTAGCGCACGGCTACAAAGACGCAGAGACCGGCTGCGTCGATAATGGTGAATATGTCCTGGAAGTGCTTGGTCAGCTCTGCCTTGCCCTCGTAGCTCAGGCCGTCGATCTTTTTGCCGACGCCAAAGAGCTCGGTATAGGCGGTATCGCCTGCCATGTGGGAGGCGCCGATGTTGGAGGTGGCGTATAGGAGGCCCATGCCCTTCAGGCCGCGGGCATCATAGCTGGGGAACTCGAGTTTCTTGGCGGTGATGGACATCTCTGGATGGCCATAGGCGCTGGCCAGCCGCCAACTGCCCTGGGCAACCTGATCACCAAAACCCTGGCGCCGAGCGGCGGCCCGGATCGTGGTGAGCATGCCATCAGCGTCGCCGAAGGGCAGCGGCCAGCCGATCTGTTCCTCGGAAAGGATGCCCTTGGTGTACATTTCCATGGCGCAGGCGATAGTCAGTCCGGTGGAGATGGTGTCCAGCCCCAATTCGTTGCAGAGGTAGTTGCCCTTGGCTATGGCAGCCATGTTGTCGACGCCGCAGGCGCTTCCTAGCGAGCCGATGGTCTCGTACTCGGGCCCCTCACCCTGTCCTGCGTATTGGTCGCCCCATATCTCTCCCTTGACCGCGGTAATGCGGGCGCAGGCGAGGGGACAGCCGTAGCAGCCGCCGTGGCGCACCAGGAAGTGCTCCTTGAGCGTCATGCCGTTGATCCTTGGCGTGCCTTCGAATTGGCCGTACTGGAAGTTGTGGGTGGGAAAGATGCCTGCCTCGTCGGTGACATCGGGCACGTAGGCGGTGCCGTAGATGCGCATGCTGGATCCAGCGCGGACGTCGGCAGCCACCTCTTGGTTGGCCTCGCGCACAAGGGCGCGCATGGCCTTTTCGTCGCGGAGCGCGGGTTTGAGGGCGCCGCGCACGGCAACGGCCTTTAGGCTCTTGGAGCCCATAACAGCCCCTACGCCAGAGCGGGCGGCAGCCCGGTGTTTATCATTAATGATGGCGGCAATGAGAGCCAGGTTCTCGCCTGCAGGTCCGATGCAGGCCACCCGGGCATCGTCGGCCGTCTCGCGCCTGATGGCATCCTCAGTTTGATGGGTGTCGAGTCCCCAGAGGTGGGTAGCGTCGCGCAGCTCGGCTTTGCGCTCGTCGACATAGAGGTAGACGGGCTTGCTGGCAGCGCCCTCAAAGACGAACAGGTCGTAGCCAGTGCGCTTCATCATGGTAGGGAAGATGCCGCCGGAGTTGGAATTGGAGAGGGCGCCGGTGAGCGGCGACTTGGTGACGACCATGTAGCGGTTGCCGGTGGGGGCGGGGGTGGAGGTGAGGGGGCCAGTAGCCATGACCAACAGGTTCTCGGGAGACAGCGGGTCCGTGGTGGGATCCATCCCTTCCAAGAGGGCCTTGATGGCCAGGCCGCGCCCTCCAAAGTACTTGACGGCTTGCTCACGGGTGAAGGTTTGCTCACTCAAAGCGCCTGTGGTGAGGTTGACACGAAGGATGCGTCCATGCCAGCCATAGATCATTGGGTTACTCCCTTCTGTTGGATAGAGATGCAGGGCGCGTGTATGGTTTAGCCGCCCCCTGCCGCAGGAAATACAGACAGCAGATCTCCTTCTTGCAGCACCAGATCGCGCTCGGCATGGCGACCGTTTACCAAGAAGGTGTAGGCTTTTCCATGTGGGATGGGCAGTTCAGCCAGTGCATCGCTCACCCGAGCATTGTCTTTCACTTTGCACGGATACTCTGTGTCAGGCGCGTGACCGGCGGGCGTGTACTGGCGGAAGCTAGCCAGCAGACGGATGGTGATCTGCACTGGAAATCTCCTGATTGCAGCGATAGCGCCCGGCGCTGCTGCTAAAGGCCGGGCAAGCGTCGCTCCTCGGTATCGGCCAGCGGCTCAATGCACCTGGGTGAGTCATTGGCGGGTCGGTTGACAAAGGTGCTCACAGGGTAGGCATCCATTTCCCGGGCCGGGTAGGGGCGCAAGAGATGCTGGATCTGGTCAGGGTGCTGGACCTCAGGGTCGAGCCAGAGTTCATAGTCCGCCGGGCTCAGTATCACGGGCATGCGGTTGTGCACGGGGCGAAGGAAGTCGTTCGGCTCAGTGGTAAGCAAGGTGCAGGACTCGATCACGCGCTCATCGGGTCCTTGCCAATGCTCCCACAGTCCGGCAAAGGCAAAGGGGCGGGCATCGCGCAGGTGGATGAAGAATGGCTGCTTGGTGCCGTTCTGCTTCTGCCATTCGTAGAATCCGTCGGCGATGACCAGGCAGCGGCGACGGCGAAAGGCAGCGCGGAAGGACGGTTTCTGGGCGGCGGTCTCGGAGCGGGCGTTGATCATGCGCGCTCCGATCTTGGGATCCTTGGCCCAGAAGGGGATGAGTCCCCAGTGCAACATGACCAACTCGCGAGTTTGCTCCCCGGCCCTGAGTCGAACTGCAGCCACCGGCTGGGTGGGGGCGATGTTGTAGCGCGGCGGCATGTCAGGGATCTCGGGCAGGCCGAACTGCACGGCGATATCGGCATCGGGATCGGTTAGGGTGAAGCGTCCGCACATGGGTGTGCCGGGCTCCTTTCAGGGTCACGGGCGGATTCCCGGCGGAGCCTGCACAAGGGCAAGCTCCACGCGGGAATGAAGAGTGCGTGCCTGCTCCCTGGGGCATCGGCGGGCCGCCGGGTTGATGCCGTGTCGCCTAGGACTCGTGCAGGCTCTCCATGTACTCACGGATGGTAGGCACGCCGGTGAGCTTGTCATAAAAGAAGTTGTTTACGATATTGACGACTTCGGCCTGCGCAGCAGATGCCTCGGGCGAGAGCTCACCTCGTTTCGCATCCTGTGTGAGTAGGTGTCGCAGACGCAACAGGTGGCGGGTGATCTCGACCTCCTTTTCGCCTTCGAGGGTGTCGATGACGCCGAGGATGAGTGCGTCGGCCTGGGCGATGATGGTTTCCGGATCAATGTCGGCACCAGGCTGAAAGCTCTCGTCGATGGTGCGGATCAAGGCGCCGGCCTGATAGAGCATGGTCGTAGGCTCGTCAAAGAGCTCGCGCAGATAGGCGGCTTCAGCGTACTCGCCCGTCAGGCGGAAGACGTTGTACATGCGCTTGGCCGCCTTGCCATAATTGGGGTGGTCCACGACATACTTTTTGACTTCTTTTTCAAGTTGCTTGACATAGTCGTCCAGGGCATCGCCGGAGACATGTTTGACGACCTTGCTAAAGACCGGGATAGACTCGGCGTCGAGGTACACTTCTTGGAAGTAGGAATCCAGGTATCCGTCCAGGGGGATAATGGAGCCATCAGGCGCTTCCCAGGTGACATCCAGCATGTTGCTGGCGTTCACCAGTTTCTTCCGGGCGGCATCTCCAACAACCCAGTCCAGCTTGCACCAGCCCGGGTCCTGTGCGGCTTCCTCCCAGGAGATTTGCGCTACGTCCCCCTGTGGTGTTTGGCCCTTGATGTGCCCGGCGATGAGGTCGGGCGGCTCCCAGCTGATAGGAGACCCGGCCCGGACCAGCTTGTCGTCGAGCATCAGGTCCATCGGAAAGGAGCCCATCTTGACCTCGATAAGGTGATAGTTGGGTCCCTGGAGGGTCCGGAGAGCTTTGTCCAACATGATCTTGCCAAGGATGCGGCAGGCTTCTTCCCTGGTGGCGGCACGTATGTTCACCCGTTCAAAGAAATCGGCATCGCCTGGATAGGTCTGGATCTTGGATTGGGCTGCCGATCCGGACAGCGCCAGGGCCGTTTCGACTTGGTCAGGAGTGTCCTCAAACTCGACCAGTTTGCCGATCTGGCGAAAGTGCGCCAGGTCCTCGTCACTGAAGTCAAGCATGGTGATCCGGTGACCGAAGGTGCCGCTGTGAACATCAAAGACGACCTCCTGGTGCTGGGTTGCGGTCATGGCAGCCAACCATTGGAGGGCATCGGCCTCGTCAAGCTCCACGCCCAGTCTCGTCGCAGATTCGATTATCTGCTGCAGTTCCTGCTCATGTGTTTCACTGTTCTGCGCCATGTCTCATCTCCCTCAGATTGTGTGCCTGGGCGCACCAAGCGCGCGCTTAGATTCCGGTGTCAGAGTTGCTGGCTGCTGGATTGGAGTGGTGCCGCCAGCGGCTAGTGAGGTGGGGTAGAGTATACCATAGATGAAGCGACCGGTCAACGCCAGATTTTGGCGGCCGCGTGGTCTATTGGCTCTTGTGCCTGGCCGAGTCTATCAGTTCCTGCTTGAGATCCCAGAGCCGCTGGGTCAAGGATACGTGGTAGATGTGGGGATTCATGAGCCGTCGCACTCCAGGATCCAGGCAGCGCACGTCGGCGAGACGAAGACGCCGCATCTCGTTAATGGAGGGCAGATCGTAGACCAGCTTGCCTTCGTTCAGTATCTTGACCTGGAGGGGCTCGACCTGGGAGATCTCTTCTCGGCGCAAAATGCGTACCCGGGTGTGGGTGGAAGGATGGCGCAGGACCAGATGATCCATTTCATCAGGCTTTTCATCGTCCAGGCTGAGGAGGTCGGCCGTGGCCTTGCCTCGCTCGTCATAGAGGCGCCAGGCGAGCTTGTGACCTGGGTTGGGGGTCTTGATCGAGGATTCAGATACCTTGATCGCCGGGAGCCACGTACCTCCATCTCGAACGGCAACCAGCTTGTAGACTCCACCCAGGGCAGGCTCGCCCCAGGAGGTGATCAAGCGCGTGCCAACGCCGTAGGCTAGCCTGTCGATGAGTTGGTCTGGTTCGACGCCGTAGCGGGGGGCCTCGTGAGTGATCTGGGTGATGATCTGGAGGATGACCATTTCGTCCAGTTCGTTGGAGAGCACGATGGTGGTCTCGGGAAAGCCCGCATCGTCCAGCATCTTGGCTGCCTGGATGCTGAGGTAGGCCAGGTCGCCGGAGTCGAGACGGACACCGACGGGTGAGTGACCTTTGCGTTGTAGCTCCTCGAAGACACGGACGGCGTTGGGGATGCCGCTTTCCAGGGTGTCAATGGTGTCGACCAAGAGCAGGCAGTCGTCAGGGTAGACATCCGCGTAAGCACGAAACGCATCGAGCTCACTCATGCCCAGGCTCATGAACAGTTGGACCATGCTGTGTGCATGGGTACCCTTGGGAGGAAAGCCCAGCACGTGAGAAGCACCGACGTTGGAGGAGAAATCGGCGCCGCCTATGAGGGCAGCCCTGGCGCCAGCGTTGGCTCCCTTGTCGTGACCCCGGCGAAGGCCGAATTCGAGCATAAGGCGGCGGCGCCCACTCTCGTGGATGCGCGCGGCCTTGGTGGCAACAAGGGTTTGGTAGTTCAGGTGGCTGAGCAGGGAGGTTTCCAGGATCTGGGCCATTGCCAGCGGGCCCTGGACCACGGTGAGCGGAACGTTTGGATGGACGACGCGACCCTCGGGGATGGCATGCATGGTGATGCCCCCAAAGTCGCCCGCCCGCCGCAACCAAGCCACAAAGTCATCGTGAAAGACTGGGGTGCCTGCTCTGCCCGTCTGCCCGCGCAGGTACTGGGCATCCTCGTTGCGAAACCGCGCTCCCTGCAACCAGTCCAGGAACCACTCCAGTCCCGCGTTGACACAGTAGCCAGCCTGGTGGGCACCATAGTCGGGGTAACGGCGGAAGAAATGATCAAACTGCACCTGTTTTTCGTGTAGGCCCACCCGGAAGTATAGCTGGGCCATGGTGAGCTGGTATTGATCTGTGAACAAGATGCCCTCCGCTGTCCTGCGATCCGGTTCTTTCACGGTGTGGCTCCTTTGCATATCATACTGCGTTGCGATTTATGTGTCAATAGGTGCGAGCTGAATGAGGGCGGTCGCATTTGAGAATGCTCCCTCCGCGAAAAGGAGGCGACTGGGCGGTGTGCCAACGGGGGCCATAGCTAGCCGCTCTCTCGATCGCGAAGCAGGTCGATGGTTTCAAACGCGTGGCGGAGGTGTGGGATGACGATGCTGCCGCCCACGATTAGGGCCACGTTGAGCGCTTCATACAGCTCCTCGTCGGTAAATCCAGCCTTGGTGCACTGGATGAGGTGATAGTCGATGCAGTCATTGCAGCGCAGTACCGCAGATGCTGCCAGGCCCAGCAATTCCTTGGTGCTGGCGGGGAGGGCACCGTCCTCGTAGGCCTTGCTGTCAAGGTTGAAGAATCGTTTGATGCCCAGGTGGTTGGCCTCCATGACGCGATCGTTCATGCGCAGGCGATAAGCCTCAAACTCGTCGAGTCGTGTGTTCATGGTTTCCTCCTCGTTTGATGACGATGACGCTTCGGATCAGATGCCAGCATCAAAGCGGGCAGGCGGGCGGAACAGAGCGCTTGTGGGCCGAACCTGCGATCATCTGTTGTACCGTAGCGAGCAATACGGGATCGAGATTGTCGGTCTCGCCTGCCGCAATGGCGGCGAGGGTGGCGTCAAGGGCGTCGTAGGTGATGCCCATCTCTTCCTCGTCGGTCTGTCCTTGCCACAGCCCGGCGCTGGGTGGGCGGTCAATGATGGGTTGGGGGATGCCCAACTCGCGAGCCAACTGGCGCACGTGCACCTTGTATAGTTCTGCCAGGGGTTCTACGTCCACGCCACCATCTCCGTACTTGGTAAAGTAGCCAACTTCCAGTTCGCTCCTGTTGCCTGTGCCGGCAACCAAGTATCCGCGGGTCTGTGCCAAGGCGTAGAGGGTGGTCATCCGCAGGCGGGGCTTGATGTTGGCCCGGGCCAGAGGAGATGTGCCGGTTGGCAGCGCACCCACAAGGGCATCGTAGGTCGATTCCAGGGGCACTGTCACCGTTTGGATGCCAAAGGTATCAGCCAGGAGGCTGGCCATCTCGGCGTCCTGGGGGCTGCTGTGGCAGGGCATGAGCACGCCCAGCAGATGGTCTCCCATTGCCCGCTGGCAGAGCACGGCGGTGCAGGCGGAGTCGATGCCGCCGCTCAAGCCAACGATGTAGCCGTGAGCACCTGCCGCCGCGGCGTAGTCATGCAGCCAGGCAACAATCTTGTCCGCTGTTTCGGGTAATAGCTTCATCTCAGGAAACCTCCGACACGATTTCGATTCCGTTCTGAGCCATGCTGTAGAGAAAGACCAGGTGCAGCAGGTCGCCATGGTGAGGCATAGCGCCGATCTCGTTCGCCACGTTCACGGGGAGGTCAAAGGTGTCCACGCTGTTGGCGGGTAGGATCACGCGCGCGTCCCGAAGCTTGAGGGCGTTGGCTCTCAAGCGCAGGTGCATGGCCAACTGGTACACGCACAGGTCGGTACAGTCGCCGGTGACGAGAAACGTCGAGACCTGTGGATTGCTGTCGAGCCAGGCATCCAACTCGGTGTTGATGCTGGAACTGATGGTGTCTTTTTCGATGGTTTTGAAGAGGCCGGCGTGCGGCAACTTGCGCAGCTCGGGGACGGTGTCGGACTCGGAGGTGCCACGCAGGCAGTGGGCGGGAAAGCTGCCAAATTCTACCGCGTCCTCCGAGTGGGTATCCTGGGGCAAGATGAAGTGGCGCACGCCAAGCTCGTGGGCTCGTTGGAAAAGGCGGGATATGGGCTCGACAATGCGTCCGACACGGTCGCTAGAGAGGGGGCCCTCGCTGCAGAAGCCCGAGGTGACGTCCACGGCGAACACTGCCACGCGGTCGGGGTCGTGTTCCAGGGTTTCCAGCAGGTCCGCCCAAGAGAGGTCAGGCCTGCTGTTGTACCAATCCACAAGCCAGGCCAGAAAGGGCTGGCTCCCTGCGAGTAGTCTATCTAGGTCCACCGATGCCTCCTATTAGTGTATATCTGACACTAAGTGTCCGCAAAAAAGAAGAAGAGCCTAGTGTCTAATGTACACTAATTATACCCCTTTGCCTGGATTTGTCAAGAAGGACGTGCGCGGTAGCAGTGTCTTTGCCGGAGGTGTGGGCAGGTGGTATAATCCGGTGTGGAGTTTGTTGCTTGGTTGCCGTGCGGCTTGTGGTAGCGTGCCGGGCAATAGTCGGGCATCTGGCGATCCCCTCCGAGCTGAGGTTTCGGGTGGGGCAGGTGGCATGATCGGCTGCGGAATCCGATGTTTGGCTGGCGTGCGGTTTGTAGTGGCGCGGCGGGTGAGGGTCGGGGATCTGTGATCCCCTTCGGGCTGAAGTTTCGGAAGGGCTGGGGATCTGGTGATTCCTTCCGTGCGTAGGTTGCGGGCAAGTTGAGATCGACGAGGAAGGAGGGGGCAAGGTGCTGAAGGGACTGGTGCGGAGCAACAGGAGTTACCGGCGATTTCACCAGGAGGTTCCGGTGAGCCTTGAGGAACTGCGGGAGTTGGTGGATCTGGGCCGTCTCTCGGCCTCGGGCGCGAACTTGCAGCCACTGAAGTACGTGCTCTCGCATGAGGGCGAGCGCAATGCGATTATCTTTGAGACGTTGGGTTGGGCGGCTTATTTGAAGGAGTGGGCAGGGCCAGAGGATGGGGAGAGGCCGGCGGCCTATATCGTCGTTCTGGGTGACACGACCATCCGCAAATCATTCGGGGTGGATCCCGGAATCGCGGCACAGAGCATCCTGCTCGGAGCCACGGAAAAGGGGTTGGGCGGGTGCATCCTGGCTTCGATCCAGCGCGATGCACTGCGAGAAGCACTAGAGATCGATCGGCGCCACGAGATCTTGCTGGTGCTGGCACTGGGCAAGCCAAAAGAGACCGTGGTCATAGACCCGGTGGGCGCCGATGGGGATATCAAGTACTGGCGGGACGCTGACGGTGTTCATCACGTGCCGAAGCGTTCACTGGATGAGATCGTCGTAGGGTAGATCAGGCCTGATCTGGTAGATCTGGCTGGTGGAGGAAGAGCTCATTATGAAGATAACCGTGATCGGAGGCGGTTCTAGCTACACGCCAGAGCTGGTGCAGGGTTTTCTGGAGCGAGCCCCGTCGTTTCCGGTGAGCGAGCTGTGGCTCATGGATGTCGTTCCCGAACGGCTTGATATTGTCGGCGGGCTGACCCGGCGGATGGTGGAGGCGATCGGGGGGACGTTTGCTGTGTACCTTACGACCGACCGGCGGGAGGCGGTGCAGGGCGCGAGCTATGTGATCACCCAACTGCGGGTTGGCGGCATGCAGGCTCGGCGGGAGGACGAGTACCTGGGGCGGCGGCACGGGCTGATTGGCCAGGAGACGACGGGTGTGGGCGGCATGGCCAAGGCGCTACGCACGATCCCGGTTATTTTGGGCATCGCAGGGGAGATGCGAGAGGTGGCCCCGGGGGCGCTGCTGGTCAATTTCACCAACCCGGCGGGACTGATCACAGAGGCTCTGGCTCGCCACGCACCGGACGTGACGTCGGTGGGTGTGTGCAACGTGCCCATAACCACCCAGATGGAGATCCTGAAAGCGCTCGATCTGTCACTGGGCGAGGGGATCGAGCCTGAGCGGGCGGAGTTGGATACGCTAGGGCTAAATCACCTGTCGTGGCACCGGGGTCTGCGGATAGATGGGGTAGACGTGTGGTCAAGGGTCATGGAGGTGTTCCTGGGCCGTATAGGCGAGGAAGAAGAGCCGGAGTGGGACGCGAGCACGATCAATTCGCTGGGCATGATGCCCAACTACTACCTGCAGTACTACTATTACACGGACCGCAAGCTGGCTGCCCAGGAGCTATGGCCGCCATCGCGTGCGGAGCAGGTGATGGAGATCGAAAAGGGGTTGCTGGCGCAATATGCCGAGCCGGACCGGTTCGAAGCACCGGAGGAGCTGATGGAGCGGGGGGGCGCCTACTATTCTACGATGGCAACCCAACTGCTGAATGCCCACTATAACAACTTGGGCGAGACCCATGTGCTGAACGTGCCCCACCGCGGGGCTGTGCCGGGGTGGCCCGAAGACTGGGTGCTAGAGATGCCCTGCCGAGTGAATGCCCAGGGGATCCAGCCTCTACGAGCCGAACCGCTGCCGGATGCCTGCTTTGGACTGCTGGCCCAGGTCAAGGCGTATGAGCTGCTAACGGTGAAGGCGGCGGTGGATGGTGACAGAGACGCTGCCTACCAGGCGCTGCTGGCCCACCCTCTGGGTCCTACGGCGGACAAGATCGGGCAGGTGCTGGAGGATTTGCTGGGGACGCACCGGCAGTACCTGCCGCAGTTCTGGGTGGGGGCGGGAGAAGAAGTGCATGACTGACCTCTATCTCGGGGTGGACATTGGCGGCACAAAGAGCCACGCTATGCTCGCAGACCGAGATGGCCGCGTGGTGGGATTCGGTGAGGGAGGCGCGGGCAACTATGAGACCGTGGGCTGGGAGGGCTTGCGCCAGACCCTGCGCGATATTGTCGAAGGAGCGCTCTCGTCGGCCGGGGCTGCGAGGGAACAGATCCGGGGCGCCGGATTCGGTGTCGCGGGCTACGATTGGCCGGGAGAGGAAAAGCCAACGAGGCAGGCCATCGAGTCTCTGGGCCTAGGCGTCCCGTACGGGCTAGTGAACGACGCGACGATAGGCCTGCTGGCCGGAGCGGCAGATGGCTGGGGCCTGGTGGTGGTTGCGGGGACGAGCAACAACTGCCGGGGGCGGGACCGCCAGGGGCGAGTGGGACGGATGACCGGGTGCGGTCCGGCATTTGGCGAAAACGGGGGCGCGTACGAACTGGTTGCCGAGGCCGTGAAGCGGATCGCTCTTTCGTGGACGCAGCGCGGGCCGAGGACGCGCCTTGCAGAGGCGTTTGCCCAACAGGTTGGTGCGACCGGCACGGCGGACCTACTGGAGGGGTTGTATCTAGATCGCTACCATTTGACGGCTGAAGCCGCACCGACCATCTTTCGAGTTGGCGACTGAGGGGGATGGGGTGGCCCAGGACCTGATCCGGTGGTGTGGTCGCGAACTGGGCAGCCTGGCAAAGGGCGTGATCCGCCAGCTTGGGTTCGAGGATGAGGAGTTTGATGTGGTGCTCGCCGGGAGCCTGTACGACGGCGGCCCGATGCTGATCGAGGCGATGCGGGGCGCGATCCAGGAGGTCGCCCTCGGGGCTCGCTTGGTGCGGCTGGAGGTGCCTCCTGTGGTGGGAGGGGTTCTGCTGGGCATGGAGCAGACCGGCCCGGTGGTGCCCGGCGTCCGCGAGACGCTGATTGAGTCGACTAGTACTTACTTGTCGAGTTGACAGGCGCCACCCGTCGACTCACCGGGCCAGGACTTGGCGAGTGCGAGGCGGCAGGTCTGGTGGTGAGGCAGCAGGCTGTACAAGGCCGCAGGTGAGCTGCATTCTCGACGAATCAGTTCACCTGCGGTTTCTTGCTCGAAGGCTACGGGTTTGTTCCAATCGTGGACGGGCACTCCCGCTCAGGGCCTGACCGAGATGTTGCCCAGTCCGGTGTGGGCATAGATGGATGCCTCGTCGCCAGCGCCGATCACGCCCGTGACGTCGCGTGGCGAGGTTGAGCCATCAACGTCATAATCGATGTCGATGGTGCCCAGGCCGGTGCCGAGATCCACGCGGACATCAGGGCGCTCGGGCAGGCGGAGTCTGATGTCGCCAGCGCCAGTTTCAAAGCTGCAATGGCCGGCCGGCGTGCCCTCGTACCTGATGCTTCCCGCGCCAACGCCGAGCCGCACAGGGCCGGCGGCGCCCCTGGCCTCGATCTCGCCGGCGCCGCTGTTGGCGCGGATCGAGCCGGTCATGTCGCGGAACTTCAAGGAACCCGCGCCGGTGTGCACGTCCATTTCTGTTCCCGGTGGGGCGGTGATGTCGAGGTTGACGTGGCCGCTGCCCAGGTTGTTTGCCTTTTTGGTGCGGATGACGACGCGGTCTCCCTGCTCACTCATGCTGACGGTGATCCGGTCCAAGGAGCTAGTCTTGGAAGCCCCCTTGGTTGCTACCACATGGATCACGTTGTCCTGGCCGGGGCGGACGGTGATTTCGCCGGCAAAGTTCCTGATTTCCAGGTAGGGGCTTTCTCCCACCTGGAAGGTCTCTTCAAGCTGCTCGCTAGTGCGGGGGAAGAGTACCAGAATCTCAGGGTCCACCTGGGCTCTGTCAACCCGGGTGACGAACCAGCCTAGCGCGCCTGCGGCAATGGCTGCGACACAGCAGCAGCCTAGGACGATGACTACGATGACGGCTATCCAGATGTTCCGATTTCTGCGTTCCACTTTTTTCCTCCTTCATTCCTTTCCTGCTGTGTAGATAATCTACGCTAGATTAGGGCCGATGGGCCCTAGCTTGACGCCGGGGCAGCCCCAGCCAAAGTAAAGTATGATATGTGGCATAGTGAGCACCAGCGCAGCGCGGCTACGATGGCACAGACACAGCCTCCGATGGTGACTGCAGCGAAAGCTACCAGGATGTTCCGCTCTTTGTGTTCCACTTGTTTTGCTCCTCCTTTCTCCTAACCGGTATTGTCAAAGGACTAGCACCTAGAAGAGGTGCACGAGCGAGTTCACCGGGCGGCCTTGCTTGTACCGCCCGTACAGGAAGCAGAGCGGGTAGAGAATCAGCAGACCGAGCAGCCAGAAGGGAAGCATGACCGGGATGCTGGTCCCATCTGGGGCGACGAGGTGGGCGATGCCGACGTACAGGAAGAGGTGCAGCACGTAGAAGAGCAAGGGCGAGCGGCCGAACACCAGCAGCGGCTGCAGGAGTGGCTGGAGGCGCTGCCCGATGCGCGAAAAGAGCCAGAGCAGGATCAGGTTCACGCCTGTGGTGAGCAGGGTGAAGGCCATGCTGGGTGGGTACTTGACGGTGTTGAGGAGATCGATCCAGGTGTTGCCCATTCGCGGGCGGACGTTGCCAAAGCCGTCAAAGTAGCGGATGACCGCAAAGGCCAGCAAAAAGGCGAGCCCCAGCTTCCAGGCACGACTGAGGGCCCGGCGTGGATCCTGGACCAGCCAGTTGCCCAAGAGGATGCCAAAGACGACCAACTCCATCCAGGGCCACAGGGGATAGAAGGACCAGAGGGTGGTGTTGCCCCCAGGATAGAGGTGGATGACGCTCACAGGGCCGTGGCTGACGCTGTTCCACATGCCGAGGCCCGGGTGCAGCAGCTCGGTGCCGACGAAGAGGATGAGGGTCAAGGCCAGGAGATAGGGTGGCTTGAGCCACACCAGGATACTTGCGATGAACATGGCGGCTCCCAGGGCAAAGAGGACGCCAACGTAGATCGTCACGCCCCATCCCTGAAGAGACAGCTCCCAGGCGCGATTCACTACCAGAACCTGGAGGGCCATCAGCAGCAGGCCTCTGACAAGAAAGTGGCGGATGACGGCCCAACGGCTCCAGCCGCGTTCTGAGCGGGAGCGGGCAAATAGGAACATGCCCACGCCCATCAGCAGGAAGAAGCCGGGGGCGGCAAAGTGGGTTACAAAACGGGTGAGGAAGGTGAGGATGTCGTGGTAGACGGGAAAGCCGCCGTCCCAGATCTCACTGGGCGGGTGCTTTTGGGCGATGAAGTAGTTGGCGTGGTCGAGGGCCATGAGGACAATGATCAGCCCGCGGAGGGCGTCCACGGCAAAGAGGCGCGAAGGCCGGCCGGTGGGCGTCTGCGAGGTCGGTTCAGGATTGGTGGGGTTTAGTTCTGCTGGCATCTGTTGTCTACTCCATTGGTTCCAGGGCATAGACCACATGGGTAAAGACCGAGTCGTAGAGTTCCGGGCTGGCTTGGTAATGGTCCGGCAGCGAGAGCAGCATGACGATGTAGGTCCTGGGGACCGTTCCGGATTCTGTCTCGGCCATAGCCAGGTCAAAGTGAACCGAGTCGACAGGGGCACCCTCCAGACGGCTCTCGAAGGTGTAGAGATCCCAGGTGAAGGCCTTACCTGTGTAGGTGCCTGTAGATTCAGGGAGGGCTGTGAGAGCGGTCTCGGCTAGGAGCTGAGCAACAGCCTCCTGGGAGCCTGCAGGCAACACGGCCTGGACGAGCCTGGTATCCTCATCCCAGCCCTCGAGCGGCTGGACGCCCTGGATGCCCTGTTCCTCATCCCAGAAGGGCATCAGGGCGATGTAGCCGCTGGCGCCCTGGGGCAGCGAGACGCTGCAGGCGGCTAGAAACAGCGCGGCAACAAGGATCAGTATGGGTAGGGCTAGTCTGTTTCGGCGCACGGTGTGATTCCTCACTCCTCTTGCCCAGGCCGCAGGCAGAAGCCAGGCGGGCCTGGTACGCGGAAAATCCACGGTTGCAGTATAGCACAAAGGAGGAGGGGTGGCATCGGCCGAAGGAATGATCTGGTACTTGGACGACTGGCCTATATGTTCTTGGTCAGGTGGTGAATAGCCACTCGAGGTGAGGCGGCTGGGCAGGGGGCCGAGGCTGAAGACCTCGCGATAGTGCAGACCTCGGCCTTGGGGAGCGAAGCCGTTGGGCTGGAGGTGGTGGTGGGCTGGCTAGCCGGTGCCGACAGTGGTGGAGCGCCCATCTCCATTCATTGCACCCAGGGTCTATCTGTGATACAATGTGTTGGAGTCGGAGTACCGGACCGTTCTGAATTGGGCCTGGTCCAAGTGGGTGTCGGCCTTTGCACTACCGTGCCAGGCCTGTGCAGTGGATGCACGAGACCGATTGGTTGATCTGAGAGAACAATGGGAGGTGTAGGTATGAGACGAGCAGCAAGGAGGGGCGCCAGGCGGACGGCGAGGCGCACATCGAGGCGGACATCGAGGCGAACGTACCGGCGCATGCGCAGGCGGCGGCGAAGGCGCCTACTGGTGGGCGGCATGGTGGTCTTGGCCGTGGGAGGGGCGGCCTACGGGGCGGTCAAGTTGAGCCAGCAGGATGCCCAGCGGATCGAGGACCACGCGGGCGCCTCGGTTGAGGAGCTGAGCGAGGAGGAATTGGTTGCAGCGATGCAGGACCTGGGAATCCAGTCCGCCGAGCTAACTGCTGACGATAAGGCGGCGCTGGCATCCGAGGGAGGGCAGGAGCAGGCCGCTCCCGCTCCCGCGCCAGCGGCAGCGTCTGTGCCGGCGGCAGCACCAGCGGCAACACCGGAGGTGCCGTCGTATATCGAGGAGCTGCAGAAGCTGGCCGTGCTGCGCGACCAGGGGATCATCAGCGAAGAGGAGTTTGAGGCCAAGAAGGCGCAATTGTTGGGCCTGTAGTGATTGCCGTGTGGCGGTTCTGATTTCGCAGATGGCAGCACGAAAGGGGCAGTACGATGTCTAATCTGATTGTGGTCACTTTTGACGATCCAGAGGAAGCGGCCAAGGTGCTCAAGTCGCTGCGCTCGGTCCAGAAGGAGGGCTACCTCGGCCTGGACGACTCGGCGGTGGTGGTCAAGGACGAGGATGGCAAGGTCCACGTGAAAAACGAGATGGACCGCGGGGTAAAGATCGGAGCGGTGGGCGGCGGTTTCTTGGGGCTGCTGATCGGCAGCGTGTTCTTTCCCATCGCCGGGCTGGTCATCGGTGCCCTGGCCGGGGGCTTGGTCGGCAAGTCGGTGGACCTCGGCGTGGATCAGAAGTTTGTCAAGGAAGTGAGCGAAGATATGCAGCCGGGGACGTCGGCTCTGTTCTTCATCGTGCGCGACGCCGAGCCTGATGTTGCAGTCGCGGCGCTCAGGCCGTACAAGGGGACGGTACGGCACACCAGCTTCCCGCCGGAGGCGGAGGAGGAGCTGCGCCGGATCCTGAAGAAGCGGATATAGGGCATTCGCACGGAGTCGTAGCAGAGAGGGGCTGGCAGTCCGATCAAGGGATTGCCAGCCCCTTGTCGATCCAGGGGGCCAGGCTGGTGCAGGGCGGGGGGTCTTGGAGAAACCGGTGAGGAAAGAGTTCGCTGCAAGGCGACGATGCAACAGGCGTGAAGGACGGGTGGTGGGACGTGCTAGTGGTCAAGGTGGTTGTGTTCCTGGGGGTTACGGCGGGGCTGGTGTACGTGTCGCGCGGGTCGCTGCGCGATGCCCGCTCGCACGGGTTCTACCGGTTTTTCGCCTGGGAAGCGATCCTGGTCCTGATCTTGGTGAACCTGGACGTGTGGTTCCGCGATCCGGCTTCGTGGCACCAGATCGTCTCGTGGTGCTTGCTCCTGGTTTCGCTGTTTCTAGTTGTGCACGGGGTGCACCTGTTGAGGCGGATCGGGAAGCCGGATGAGCAGCGGGTGGACGATACGCTGGTGGGATTCGAGCGGACCACAAGGCTGGTCACGGAAGGGGCATACCGGTATATCCGGCACCCGTTGTACAGTTCCTTGCTGTTCCTGGCATGGGGCGTCTTTTTCAAGGCGCCGTCCTGGATAGGCGGCCTGTTGGCTGCGGCGGCGACGCTGTTCCTGGTGGCGACGGCCCGGATCGAAGAGGCGGAGAACGCTGCTTTCTTTGGACCGGACTATGAAGGGTACAGGAAGCGGACCAAGATGTTTGTCCCGTTTGTTTTCTGAGTGGGCAGGGAGGCATTATGAAGAGACCCCGGCGAGTCGCGTTCAAGTTTGGGTTTTCAGTGGGTACGGCAGTCAGGGCGATCGAGGTATTCCGTCCGGAGGGGGAACGGATCTACGATGCCAGGTTTGATTACGGGCTGGTGCCAGTCCCTGTGCGATGGCTCATGCTCCCGGGTATTCGACATATCCTGGGTGCCGTCTTGGAGCGAGCAAAGATGGGCACGGCGGGGATGCTCTGGTGCCGGACGCGCTACATCGACGACGCGCTGGCTGACGCGCTACAGGCCAACGTGGAGCAGGTTGTGTGCCTTGGGGCGGGTTTTGACACCCGCGCTTACCGGACCCCGGGTGTGGAGGGGACGCGGTTCTTCGAACTGGATCTGCCGGAGGCGCAGAGCCTGAAGCGCGAATATCTGCAGAGGCGGCTGGGTTCTCTGCCGGGACACGTGACCTTTGTGCCCATCGACTTTGACCGGCAGAGCATTTCTGAGGAGCTGGCGGCAGCGGGCTACGAGCCCGGCGTACGGACGTTCTTCATCTGGGAGGGCGTGACCCAGTATATCACAGCGGAGGCGGTGGAGGGTACGCTGGGGTTCGCGGGCAAGGCGGCGCCGGGCAGCAGGATGGCGTTTACGTACGTCGACCGGGCGATCGTCGATGGCTCGAAGCGGTCAAAGGTGGACCAGCAGATCATGACGCGGGTGGCGCGGAGGGGGATGCCCTGGGTCTTTGGCCTCGATCCAGACGAGATCGAAGGGTGGCTTGAGAGACAGGGATTCAAGGTCCTGGATCGCGCGGGGGCTGGGGAGTATCGGGCCCGCTACCTCCGGCCAATGGGCCGCGAGGCGACGGTCTATGAGGGGGAGAGGATGGTGCTGGCAGAGGTGACGGGCGCGCCGGGCGGAGCAGCCTCCGGCTGATAATGGCAGGTGAGTAGGAGAATCTGTCTAGAGGGGCTCGGACCTCGAGTTTCTATCAGATCAACTGAAGGGGAGATCATGACACGAGAGAACTGGTTTCTGGATGTGGAGCAGCGGATGGTGGGTGACTGCTATACAAGCTGGGAGGTGATGGATACGCTGATCATGCTCTGCGATGGATTTGGCTCGCGATTCGGCGGCACGGAGGGGGAGCGAAAGGCGGCGGAGTACTTGAGGGCCAGGATGGAGGCGTATGGGCTGAAAGATGCGCACCTGGAGCCTGTGGAGTACATTGGCTGGATCCGGGGTGGGGTCAAGCTGGAGATTGTCAGCCCAATTGAGAAGGAGATCCCGTGCATCAGCCTGCCCCATTCACCAGCGGCGAACCTGGAAGGCACGATCGTCGACATGGGGGACGGCGCGCCCGAGGATTTCGAGGGCCGGGTGGAGGAGATCAAGGGCAAGATCGTCATGACGACGAGCGTGGTCAGCCCAAAGGGCTCTAAGCGCTGGATCCATCGCGGGGAAAAGTATGGGCGCAGCCTGTTGGCTGGGGCGAGCGGGTTCATCTTTGTCAACCACTATCCCGGGTACGGCCCAGCGACGGGCGGGATCGGACACGATGGAGAGGCACTTGTTCCCGGGATCTCGATCTCGATGGAGGATGGGGCTCTTTTGCGGCGTCTGGCGAAGCAGGCGGGGGAGGTCAAGATCCGTCTTACGTCGACGGACCGGTGCGAGCCGATGACCTCATGGAATATCGTGGGCGATCTGCCGGGGAGGGAACAGGCGGGCCAGATCGTCATGCTGGGCAGCCACTACGATGGGCACGATATCTCGCAGGGGGCAGAAGATCCGGCGTCGGGGGTCGTGTCGGTGCTGGAGGCAGCGCGGCTGCTGACACAGCACGCGCCGGAGCTGCCCTGCACGGTGCGGTTTGCGCTGTGGGGCATCGAGGAGATCGGATTGCTAGGATCGAGGGCGTACGTGGAGGGCCACGCCGAGGAGCTGGACCGGATTCGCTTCTACCTGAATATGGACAGCGCCGGGACCAAGAGCAACAATCGCGATATCGTGCTCAACGAGTGGCCCGCGCTGCAACCGCTCCTGGAAGAGTGGAGGGAGGAGATGGCACTGGAGTTCGCGGTGGGGCAAAAGACCTCGGCCCACTCTGATCATTTTCCGTTCTTTTTGAATGGCGTGCCGACAGGTGGCATGCAGTCGGTGCAGCCGTCGCTGGAGGGAAGGGGCTACGGTCACACGCAGTACGACACGGTGGACAAGGTGGATCTAACCTGTCTGCGGGAGGCTTCGACATTGGCTGCGCGCCTGGCGCTGCGGCTGGCGAGCGAGGAGGAGTGGCCGGTAGCGCGACGGGATCAGGACGCGGTGCTGGCGTTGCTGGACACGCCCGAGTACCAGGAGGAGAGGGAGTTGCATGCTCGGGTGGATGCATTCTATCAGAAGGCCAGGAAGCGATAGGCATTCCATCGGGTGGCAAGGGCCAGTGCGGTCGGTAGCGGGGCAGTTCTGCTACCGGGGCGAGATCACCGCACCCCTGTGGGATGTCGGGTGTAACTTGTGTACGAATTCGGTGTTACTACTGTTGGTGAGAATCGGATTGGACCGGCTAGAGGGGCCGGTCCCAAGAGATGAAAGGAGAGAAAAATGGGATTCTCGGTCTTTTGTGGCACGCTGATCGCGCTCTTTTTGGGGCTGATCATCTGTTTCTCCGGCTATCGCCTCTTTCTGATGCTGCTGCCGATCTGGGGCTTTTTCTTTGGGTTTGCCCTGGGGGCCGAGACGCTGCAGTTGCTGTTTGGGGCGGGATTTCTGGCGAACATCACTGGCTGGGTGGTCGGCTTTATCGTGGGCGCCATCTTTGCGGTGCTGTCGTACCTGTTCTACGCCTTTGCCGTAGCGGTCATCGCCGGCTCGCTGGGCTATGCACTGGGCGCCGGGTTTATGCAGCTCATCAACATTGAGTGGGGATGGCTGGTATGGCTGGTGGGGATCGTGGTGGCGGTGATCGCCATCATTGTGACCTTCCGCTTTAACCTGCAGAAATACGTGATTATCGTAACGACCAGTCTCGGTGGCGCAGGGATCGTCGTGGGCACGTTGACATTCGGCATCGTCGGCATGTCGGTTGCGCAGTTCTTCGAAAACCCGATCCAGGCTGTGATCGGCGAGTCGTGGCTGTGGGCACTCTTTTTCCTGGTGCTGGCCGGCCTGGGCATCGCCGCGCAGCTTTATGCGAACCGGGCCTATGAGATCGAGGCCTACGAGAACCGGATCTAGCTGCCGATCACGAAGAGCATGAGGATTCGAGAACCCCGCAGCCGGCTGCGGGGTTCTTTTGTATATCGCAGAGGGGCCGGGAAGCCGGGTTTGACGCTGGAGTGGGATGGGGCAGGGAGGACTGATGGAGATCGAGGGCAGGACGGCACTGGTAACCGGCGGGGCACACCGGGTGGGCAAGGCGATCACGCTGGCGCTGGCGCGGGCCGGGGCCAACGTGGTGGTGAACTATCACGGCGCGGCGGTGGCGGCGTACGAGACCGCGGACGAGGTGCAGGCGCTCGGTGTGGATGCGCTGGTAGCGCGGGCAGATGTCTCGGACCAGGCGCAGGTGGCGAGGATGGTTGGCTCTGCCAAGCAGCGCTTTGGCGGAGTGGATATCCTGGTCAACAGCGCGTCGCTGTGGAGAAAGACGCCTTTCCCCATGGAGGACCTGGCGGACTGGCACAAGGTGACGGGGATCCTGATCAATGGCCCTCTGTACAACGCCAACGCGGTGGCGCCGATGATGCTGGAGCGCGGCGAGGGGGCGATCGTAAATGTCGTTGATCTGTCGGCCTGGCAGCCGTGGCCTGAGCGCGCAGCGCACAGTGTGGGAAAGGCGGCGCTGCTGGCGCTCACACGCCAACTGGCGCTGGAGCTGGCGCCAGCGGTGCAGGTGAACGCGGTGGCGCCGGGGCCGGTGCTGCCGGTGCCCGGGAGCGATCCGGCAGCGAACGCGGAGACGGCGCGGGGCACGCTCAAGGGGCGGTGGGGCAAGCCCAACGACGTCGCCGAAGCGGTGATCTACCTGGTGCGGGCCGACTATATCACCGGCGAAGTGCTGGTGGTGGACGGAGGGCAGCGGTTCGGACCGTACAAGAGAGAGCAGTTCTAGGCAGGCGGCAGCAGGTCTAGCTGACCCAGCTCGTGGTGTATTCGGTCAGAACGTCCAGGCTGTTGATGGCGGGCTCGTCGAGCGCCCAGCGGCCGTGCAGTCCAACCTCCCGGGCTGCCAATTCGAAGTGGCACATGGCGATGCCCATGTCGAGGCGCTGCATGTCGGCGGTCCTCACGGCCCTCCTGAATCGCCCCTGCCCGTAGCCGCTGGTGCGCGCTAGGAAAAAGTGCCAGGAATCGCCATCCTTCATCACGCGCCAGGGCTGCTTGTTTGAGGCGGAAGGGCCAAGGCGGACCATCTCCAGGGGCGTGGCGTAGGATCCGGCTTGCTCCTTGGACAGCGGCGCGTTGAAAGAACCCTCGAAGAACAGGCTCTGCCAGGGCAGGCGCTTGTCGGAGCGGGCATAGCGGCGGATCATGGGATCAAGGACGCGCGGGCGGTCGGCGATGTAGCCCACGGCGGTGACGGCGGGCACCATCTCGCCTTCCCGGGCGCCGACCTTGGCAGCGAAGCTGCTCTTGGTGAAGCTGCCTCCTAGCCAGCAGGTACCCAAGCCCAAGTCTGTGGCGTGTAGGATGAGCAGCTCCATGAGATAGCCATAGTCCTCCGCGCTCTTTCCGGCATCGGTGGTAGCCCCGACGAAGAATCCCGTGGCCCCCTTGATGAAGCCGTAGGTGCCCAGGCCTTTGAGGGCATCCCGATCTTTGGCCGTGGCGGCGACAAGCTGGAAGCGGGGAGAGGCGCCAAAGGGGCCAGGCGGAAGCGAGGAGGCGATGGCGGATAGCTGTTGC